>Ga0326728_10001581_pt1 | contig 79871 bp, 52 predicted proteins | sample MB3enrmetagenome_FD_207602 | JGI IMG/M metagenome (GOLD analysis project Ga0326728, IMG submission 207602) | Lab enriched peat soil microbial communities from McLean, Ithaca, NY, United States - MB31MN | ecosystem: Environmental > Terrestrial > Soil > Wetlands > Peat | place: USA: New York...
TAGGCGACGCGGTTCACCGTCTCAGCGAAATCCTGGCGCACCTTGCCAGCCGGAAGACGGGCAGCCGACATTGACGTTTTGCTCGTTTTGTACATCTGGCTCTCGTGTACAAGGATAAGAGCAATTCTGGTTTTTGTCAAATCGAAGCTGAGAGTTCGGGCGTGAGGGGAAACGGTGTCAGAAACGGCTTCAAGAAATCCGGGACAGGCATATTTCTGATTTACCGACATCATAGCTTCCGCCGCCTTCCACTAGGGATTAGGGATTGGGGATTAGGGTCCTGTAACCACCCCGGCAGAAAGCCACCGACCCCTCCTGAATCTCGTAACCACCCCCCGGCGCGAACGCGCCGTCCCCCTCCTGAATCAGGAGTGGAGCCCATCCGCCCGTCCGCCCGCCCTGGCAGCCTGTGGCGCGGAGCATCCGCCGGTTTTCCTCTGTGCCTCCGTGCCTCTGCAGGCTGGCGCAGGGCGCCAGCCCTGCGGTTCTGGTGCGATTAGATGGCGTGAATCGCCGAGCTGGGGTCGCTGAGCGCCAACCGCCATTTCAGACTTTTTGTCGTGGTCAATTAATTTTGGGTACGATGTCATTATTTACTTGACAAGCACGATACCGCTTGATACACTCCTCCCCAGGCCAGTCCCGACTGGCGGCAAGACCGCGGCCCTATCCAACGGGTCGGCGGAATCCATATCAAAGGCAGTGGCTAGTGCCTAGTGGTTAGTGGCTAGAGGAAGCCGCCGGCACAAGTGCGTACTGGTTAGTGGCTAGAGAAAGCTGCCGGCAGTGGCTAGCGGCTAGTGGCTAGAGAAAGCCACCAGCAGTGGCCAGTGCCGAGTGCCTAGCGGTTAGTGGTCAGCGAAGGGCACCGGAACCAAGGTCCTGCAAGCAAGCCCCCCTCTCGCCACCTTCCACTAACCACTAGCCACTAACCACTAGCCACTGCCTTTCGGAGGTTTCAATGTCTCTCAATACAGAACTGCAAGTGATCCCAGAGAATGGGAATGAGCAGAAAGTCAACGCCCCCAGCGCGCCCGGGGCAACGACGCCCGAGGCCGAAGTCAGCCCCATCGTGGCCGAATTCCGCAAGAAGTTCTTCACCGATTCGCGGTACGGACTTCTGGCGGCGCTGGGAGAAGAACCGGAGGACTATCAGCGCATGATGGAGTCCCTGCTGGTGGACTTGGATCCCCGTCCGGGTTTGGAGACCCACTTGGTCGAGCAGATGGGCGAAACGTTCTGGCGGATGGAGCGCGCCCAGCGCATGCGTGACGGGCTGGGGCTGAAGAGCATTCAAAGGAAAGTGCAAGGTGAGGAGATGGTGGCGACGCTGGAGGCCTCGAAGGCCTTCGAAATTCTGGAACCGTTTGAGCGTCTTAAGCAAGCGCTCGCGCGGCGGGGCCACGGTCCCACGGCCGAGGAAATCGATGAATTTGTGAAGACCCGCAAGGATGACTCTTCCGAAGCGATGCAGGAATTCATCACGCTTCTGAAGTCGCTCGACGAGCCGAGGGAGGAGGCGGAGCGAAAGGCCGCTCGGCGGGAAGCGCGGAAGCGTCTCAGCCGGCTGATGGAAGCTTACGAGAACCTTGCCTGGAAGTTTTCGCGCAAATCCGAGAAGGTCAAATCTGCGGAAAATCTGGCCGCGCTAATGGCTCCGGAAGATAATAAGCAGTCCGCATATCTGCAAAGACTGGAGGACTCCTACTTGCGCCGGATGTGGCGCCTTATCAATGCTTTCGGGAAGGTCCGGGAAGGAATATTGCAAAAAAAAGATGTTAAAAAAGTGCGAACGAAGCCGGTATGTGTATGAAAACAAACAAATATCGGACAGAATGCCCGAGAAAAATTCGGACATTTTTGTATTACATTCGGACATTTTCGCCTAACTTGCACAGATTTTGCAGAAAAAGTGGCTTGGTGGCGACAATTTGCAAGCAGGTAGAGGGGTATCTCGCTCCGAGCGGGATTCCTCTGTGGCCCTTCCTCAGGGGACACCAATGGACTGGTTAGGAATCGCCTCCCGCTGTGGCGGTTTGGGTGATGGGCTCCTCGTCGTTTCCTCAGTGCGTTGTGCTCATGTCACTGGACGTCCCGCCCGCGGCAGGTACGTAACATTTGAGCGTGTAGTCCATCACCATCCGGTCGGCGTTGAATCGCCAGCCGAGGGTGCGAATGGTGCGCTTCATACGTTTGATCCAGCCGTGCGGCAAGCCGTCGCGGTCACGCTGGTAGTAAAGAGGAATGACTTCCTCCCGGAGAACGCGATACAGATCCTCGCTGTCGCGGGCGTCGTGCACACTCATGTTGCAATGAGTCCTGCCCGTGCCGATGGCGAAGCCATTCAGGCCATCGAAGGCCTCCGCCCACCAGCCGTCCAAAACCGAGAGGTTGAGTCCGCCATTCAGAACCACTTTTTGACCACTGGTTCCGGACGCCTCCAATGGCCGCCGGGGATTATTCAGCCATACGTCAACACCCTGCACCAAGTGTCGCCCTACATTGATGTCGTAATCCTCAACGAAGACGAATCGGTCGGCAAATTGCCGGTCGCGCATGAGGTGCGCGACTTGTTGGAGGATGCGCTTGCCGGGTTCGTCGCGGGGATGAGCTTTTCCGGCGAAAACAAACTGCACGGGGCGTTTGGGATCGTTGGCCAGAGCGCCCAGCATCTCGATATCCGTCAGGATCAGGTTGGCGCGTTTGTAAGTGGCAAAGCGGCGGGCAAATCCAATGGTCAAGGCGTCGGGGCTCAGAATGCGGCCCAGGCGTTGACGCACTTCCAACGGTTCGCCGCGGCGCGTCGCCTGCTCGGTGGCGCGGATGCGGACAAATTCCAGGAGGCGTTGCTTCAGGTTAAGGTGGGTTTCCCACAACTCCCCATCATCGACGTTTTCGATTCCTTCCCAGATGCGCGGTTCGCTGCTGTGCTCGTGCCATCCGGTCCCCAAGTGGCGGTCGTAGAGACGAAACATTTGCGGCGAGAGCCAACTGGGGACGTGCACTCCATTGGTAATGTGTCCAATGGGCACCGTGTCTTCGGATTCGCCTGGGAAAAGCCCTTTCCACATGGCGCGGGTCACACGCCCGTGCAGCGCCGAAACGGCATTGGCGCGGCGGGAGACCTTCAAGCCCAGCACAGTCAAACAGAAATCCTCATTCGCATCGGCGGGATTTTCCCGCCCCATTTGCATCAGGCTATCGAGCGATAGCCCCAGGTGATCCCGGAGCGGGCCGAGGTGCTCTTCCACCAGCCCCGCGTAGAAACGATCGTGGCCCGCCGGCACGGGAGTATGGGTGGTGAAAACCACTTCCCGGTGAACGAGCGGCGCAGCTTGTTCAAAGGTCAGGCCCTCGTCCTCCATGCGGGTGCGGATCGCCTCCAGCACGGCAAAAACGCTGTGGCCCTCATTCAGATGAAGAACTCCGGGCGTAATCCCCATGGCTTTCAAGGCCCGATAGCCCCCGACCCCCAGCAGCAACTCCTGGCGAATGCGCACCCGCCCATCTCCGCCATACAGGCGGGAAGTCAACTCCCTGTCTTCAGGAGCATTGCCGGGCACGTTGGAGTCAAGAAGCAGCAGGTCGCACCGGCCGACTCTTAACCGCCATACCTTAGCCCGCAACGAACCGCTGCGCGTATGGATTTCCACCGCGACCGGTTCACCGGTCTTCCCGATGGCGACTTCCATGGGCAACTGGCTGACGTCGGTCTCGAAATACTCTTCCCGCTGCCAGGCGTCATTGTCCAACCGCTGGCGGAAATATCCCTGGCTGTAGAAAAGTCCCACCCCGACCAGTGGAATGTCGAGGTCAGAAGCACTCTTGATGTGATCGCCGGCGAGGACTCCCAAGCCTCCCGAGTAGATGGGGATCGACTCATGCAGACCGAATTCCGCGGAAAAGTAGGCAACCGGGCGCGGCCTCAACACTCCGGCGTTTTTGGCGCCCCAGGTCCGGTCCCTTTGCAGATATTCGCGCTGCCGGCGGTAAGCGTAGTTAATTCGCCCATGCAGCACCAACTCCTGGGCGCGGCGCTCAATCCCCGCGAGCGGGAGCGTGGCAAGCACCGCAATAGGATTGTGATTGAACTGCCGCCAACGCACCGGATCGAGGTCCAAAAACAAACTGCCGGAGTCATGGTCCCAACTCCACCAGAGATTGCGCGCCAGCGACCAAAGCCGCTCCTGGGAGGGAGCAATGAAGCGATCGAGGGTTCGAGCTTCGTTGACCACCGGGGCTACCTGCGTGGCGGCGTGGGAGAGCATGCGAATCTCTTCCTCAAGGTAGACGCGAGGCGCCATCGTCTGAACCGTAAGCACGCCTTGCAACAGACCTTGATCGACCAGGGGAACCCCAAGAAACGATCGGTAAGCGTCTTCACCTGCTTCTTTGAAGTACTTGAAGCGGGGATGATTCTTCACTTCCTCCACCGCGACGGGACGCAGTTGCTCCGCCACCAGACCCACCAGGCCCTCATGAGTGGCCATGCGAAGAGTCCCGATACACTGCGGGCGGAGACCAACGGTTGCCGCCAGCACCAAGTTGCTACGGTCCGGCTCCAATAAATACACGCAACAAACCTCCGTCCGGAAACGCCGGGCAATCAAGGCGACGACGTTCGTGAGGGTCTCGGCCGGCTTGCCGCCGTCCTGCGCGAGATTGGAAATCTCCTCGATCGTCAGAACATGGCTGGCATCTAAGGTTTCTTCGGTTTGGTCCATCTCTGTATATCTCCCTGGCGCTCAACGTTTTCAGCAGATGCGACGCTTAATCCGGGTTTCTCGCCAAGCGTTTGGACAGGCGGTGCTTAGGCCCCGCCGTGCAAGGTCTTCCCCATGACTCCGGTGCCCAGCGCCCCATCGACAGGGCGACGGCAAATCCCTGATTCAATAGGGGACCGGCGCATGGCGCGAGGTCAAGAAAGATCGATATCCCAGCTTTAGCAAAGACGCAGGGAGGTTTCTCCGGAGGTTTTGATCGGCATGCGCCCCCGGCCGCACCCCGTTCGGCCCCGCCGCACGTTATTATAGAGTAGCGCCACGACCTATGGGCGCGTCAATGGGAGTTAATATAAATTCTTCCTATCGTTTGCAAAACAATTTTAGGAGGGTGGGTAATTGTCGCATCTCGAGGCGCCATCAGACGAAGGTGGCGGTGGGTTGACCATGATTTGCCTCAGGACCCGGCCCCAGGAATGACGCTTGGGCGTTGGGGGCAAAGGGGGCTTTTTGCTGCGGGTGGCGCGTGTAGCTGCCGTCGGTTTGCAAATAGCGCGCCTTGGCCTGGTCGGCAAGGTAAACCTCGAGAATCTCTTTCAGCCGCCGGACCAGCCGGGGGTTTTCGACCGGGAAGATGATTTCCACGCGGTGGCTCAAGTTGCGGCGCATCAAGTCGGCGCTGCCCAGATAGACTTCCTCCGCTCCGCCATTCTGAAAGTAGTAAATCCGGCTATGCTCCAGGAATCGCCCCACGATACTGATCACACGGATGTTGTCACTTATGCCCGGGACGCCGGGGCGCAGGCAACAAATGCCTCGCACCAACAAATCCACTTTCACGCCCGCCTGCGAAGCTTGATAGAGCAGGCGGATCATGGGCGGATCTTCCAGCGCATTGGCTTTGAAAATCAGCCGCCCGGCTTTCCCGCTTTTCTGGTGCTCGATTTCGCGGCGAATCAGTTCCACCAGGTTCTCACGCATATTGACAGGGGCCACCAGAAGTTTCTGGGGCTCCTGCCGTGCGGAATAGCCGGTCAGCGCGTTGAAAAAGTGCGTGGCATCAGCGGCGATCTGTTCGTTGCAGGTCAGCAAGCCCAGGTCAGTGTAAAGGCGCGCGGTGATAGGATTGTAATTGCCGGTCCCCAAATGCAGATAGCGCCGGATGGCCTCGCCTTCGCGACGCACCACCAGGGCGATCTTGCTGTGGACCTTCATGCCCACGATCCCATAGACCACGTGCACTCCCGCATCTTCTAGCGTCCGCGCCCACTCGATATTGCTTTCCTCATCGAAGCGCGCCTTCAATTCCATGAGGACGGCCACTTGCTTGCCGTCCTCGACGGCGTCGAGCAGAGCGGCGACAATGGGGGAGTTTCTCCCCACGCGGTAGAGGGTCATCTTGATGGCGAGCACGTTGGGGTCGCGCGCTGCCTGGCGGAGAAACTCCACTATCGGCTGGAAAGAATCATAGGGATGGTGTAGCAGGAAATCTTCCTGGCGAATCAGGCTGAAAAGGTCTTCCTGACAGTCCGCGCCCAGACTGGCAGGAGTCATCGGCACGAAAGGTTTGTCCTTCAGTTCCGGCCGGTCGAGGGAATAGAGTTCCATAAACCGGCTGAAACCGAGCGGCCCGTCCAGGCGGTAAACATCCTGGGGATGGATTTCGATCTGGTGGGTGAGGATGGACAGAATTCTCTCCGGCATGTCTTTCGCAACTTGCAAGCGGACGACGGCCAGGAAGCGGCGCTCCCGCATGGCCTCCTCGATGGTCTCCAGCAGGTCGTCGCTCTCCAATTCCTGAAGGGCGACTTCGGCGTCGCGCGTCACGCGAAAGGGGGACGACTCCACAATCTCCATGCCGGGAAACAGCAGGTGCAGGTTGGCCGCGATCAACTGCTCGAGCCAGACAAATTTGAAAGCCCTTGGCGGCGATAGAGATGCCGGGGGATTTTCCGTGGCGGCTTTTACGAGGACTAATTGGGGCAGGGTGTTGGGAACTTTGACGCGAGCGAAATGCTCCTCCCCTTTGTGGTCGCGCACCACCACGGCGAGGTTCAGGCTGAGGTTCGAGATGTGGGGGAAGGGGCGTCCGGGATCGAAAGCGAGCGGCGTCAGCACGGGAAACACGTGCTCGTGAAAATAAGCATCCAAGGCGGCGCGCTCGTCGCCTGCGAGGGAGGACCAATCAACAACGCTGATCCCCTGCTGCTCCAAGCCCGGCTGAACTTCCCGCCGCCAGATCTCACGGACTTGCGTGGCAATCTGGCGAAGTTTCTCCCGGATCAGTTGAAGCTGCGCCGCCGCAGGCCGGCCGTCGCGCCCGACCTCCGCTCTGCCACTCGCCGCCTGCTTCAGCAATCCCGCGATGCGAACCATAAAGAATTCGTCCAGGTTCGACCCGAGAATGGCAAGAAACTTCACCCGCTCAAGTAACGGGTTTTCCGGGTCCGCAGCTTCTTCCAAAACCCGGCACTGGAACTCCAGCAAGCTCAACTCGCGGTTGATATAAAGATCCGGGCTATTTAGCGCGGCGCCATCCGGGCCTGTTGGCAGTGGCTCTGGCGTAACGAGGGGGTCCACTGTGGGCTCCTTTGCGCCGGCACGTTGGGTATGGGGTTTGGAAGCCATTGAGGGTAAATTCTAGCGGCTTTCCGGAAAGAGGGCAAACCGGACTGAGATGAATTTTGATGCCGATTTGTGTTTCAGCAATGTGACAGCCATGCAGCATCAATGCGGGCCTTTATTAAGACGGAAGCCAACCTCCACCGCTACGCGCACCGCCACGGGAACGCCGTCGCGTGTGGCGGGATTAAACCTCCACTTCTTCACCGTGTCGATGGCGCTCTGATCCAATCCACCGCCCAAGGGCTCCGAGCTTTCTTGGATATCGGAAACGTAGCCCTGAGGGTCGATAACTATCCAAAGTTTCACGACGCCTTCAATCCTGTCATGGCGTGCTTCAGGAGTGTAGCTTGCTGCGGGTTGGTAGACCGGAGAGGGCGCCGTGACGCCATTCCCTATGGTGGCGATCGGAGACTCAAGATATGAGTTCGAAACAAAGCCTTCCTTTCCGTCGGCATACTGGACCTTGTCAACACCCGGAGGAGCGACCACCCTTCCCAAGAAGGTGACGCGCTCTCCGCACCTCAGGCGGGCGACGATTTTGCCCAGATCGTTGGGGTCGGCGAACACGGGAACGTCCGAATCGGCAGGCTCACAGATGAGGGTTGCTGTCTTGCCTTCCACAAGAGGGGGCGCCAATGCAGGGCCAGCCGGGGTCTGCGCCACAAAGGGCTGTGCGCGCTTGGCGGTACGAATGGCTTCCAAAAGCGGCGGCCGAGCTCCCGCGTTGCGAAGTGCCTGAAGGTTCGCGTTTCCCGGCTGGAAATCAATCCCCCGTTGCCGGACTTTCTGCGCAATCCAATCCTGGTCCACGCGGGCCGTCAGTTGCTGCATAAGCTCGTCCTTGCTGAAGGGCCTCGGCACGGTTGCCCGCAGTGCATCAATGAGCACATCCTTCGCTCCTTGTGACCGGAGCCCTTGGAGATATTCTTGACTCGGCTGGAAGTCAATGCCGCGTTCTTGCAGAGTCCTGACAATGCTTTCGCTGGGTACATCTTCGGCCAGCATCATCAGGATTTCCCTGTCCCCGAGGGGCTTCGGGATTTCGGCATGCCAGGCCTCCCGCAGGGCCGCCAGCACGGCTTTGTCAGCCCCTGCCTTGCGGAATTCCTCCAGGACCTGGGGGGTTGGCTTGAAAGCGATGCCATTTTCTCGAATCGTGGAGATGATCACCTTGTTGGGCGCGGAAGTCTTCAGGAGATCAAGCACTTCGTCTTTCGACAAGGGCGGACGCGCCTCCTGCGGCGCCGCAGTTGCTCCCAGACTTGCAGCCAAGAAGAGAAGTGGAAGGAGGAAATGTTTCATGGCCGTCACCTTAGCGTCAGAGCTAGAGACGCAGGCCTGTGCGCCCTTACGCCAACAGCGCACGCCCATTCCCGCCCTTGAACACAAGGGCCTCCGCCGCAGCGTTCGACGCGGGTTCCATATTAGTCCAAGTATATACCTATCTGAAGGCAGCCCGAGGTCCGAAGTGTGCGATCCCGAGCGGGAAGCCTTTCGCAATTCGCAATTCACAATTCACAATTCATAATTCATAATTCATAATGACAAGCGGGTTTTGACCTATGTCTGCCTCTGAAACCAAGCTGCGGGCGGCTTACGCTGAGTGCCGCCGCTTGGCGAGTCGACATTACGAGAATTTCCCCACCGCCTCGTATCTTGTCCCCCGCGACAAGCGCGACGCGCTGGCCGCGGTTTACGCCTTTGCCCGTTACGCCGACGACGTTGCGGACGAGCCCGGCGTCGAGAACCGTCTCGAAAAACTCGCCGCTTGGCGTGCCAAACTCGCGGACTGCTACGCGGGGAAGATCGATCACCCGGTTTTCCTGGCGCTTCGCGACAGTGCGGAGCGATTCCAGCTTTCTCGCGAGAACTTTGAAAAATTGCTGCGGGCGTTCGAGTCGGATGTTTTGGTGAACCGCCATCCCAACATCAATTCGCTGCTGGCTTATTGCACGTGTTCCGCGAACCCCGTGGGGCGACTGGTACTGGAACTATTCGGCTATCACGACGCGCACCGGTTTGAGCTTTCAGACAACATTTGCACGGCGCTGCAGCTCACCAACTTCTGGCAAGACGTCGCCATTGACTTTTCCCGCGACCGCGTCTATTTGCCGCAGGAAGATATGGCGCGCTTCAATTACACGCTCAAGGACCTGCGCGCCGGTCGCTGCGATAGCCGCTGGCAGGAATTGCTGGCCTTTGAAATCGCCCGCACTCGCGAGCTCTTCGAGCGGGGACGAGGCTTGCCGGAAGAGGTGCAACCCAAACTGCGCACGCAATTGCGCCTGACGTGGCTGGGGGGAACGGAGATCCTTTCGAAGATTGAAGCCGTTTCCTATGATATCTTTCACCGGCGGCCTTCGCTGGTTTTTCGCGCGCCTATACTGGCGCGCCCGCCGGGCGCCGCTGAGCGCGGGCACTGCCAATGCTCCGACGGTTACCATCCCATCATGAACGTGTCCTCGAAAAATGCCCATTTCACCAGCGCGCGCGTTACCAACTTCTATTACGCGTTTGTTTTTCTGCCTCCGGAGAAGCGTGTTGCCATCGAAGCCGTTTATGCCTTCGCGCGGCGGGGTGACGATATCACCGACAGTGGCCTTGACCCGGCAGAAGCCGCCGCCGCACTGGCGCGCTACCGCCAGGCACTTGACGCCTGCTACACGGAGGATGCCATCCCGCCCGACGCGCGAGAGTTACGCGCTCTGGCGGAAGCCATCAAGCGATTCAAGATTCCCCGCAAGCCTTTCGAAGACCTGATCCTGGGCCTGGAAATGGATTTGGCCCGCACGCGCTACGAGACATTTGCAGAGTTATCACTGTATTGTTACCGCGTGGCCTCGACCATCGGGCTGATTTGCATCGAGATTTTCGGTTATCAAAACCCCCGCACGCGGGATTACGCCGTGAACCTGGGAACAGCGTTGCAGCTTGTCAATATTCTGCGCGACCTTCAGGGGGACGCCCAGCGCGGGCGCATCTACCTTCCCCAGGAGGATTTGGACCGCTTTGGCGTCCGGCCCGCCGAGCTGCTGGCCGGGGCATACAACGATCCCTTCATCGAGTTGATGCAGTTCGAATGTGACCGCGCTCGGCGCTACTTCGACCTGGCGCGCCAGATGCTTCCGGCCGAGGACCGGCAATCGATGAAGGCCGCGGAAATTATGGCGGCGATTTACTGGGGCATCCTGAAGCGCATCCAAAAACGCTGCTACAACGTCTACGGAAAACGGGTGCGCGTTCCCCGCCCGCTGAAGCTCTGGACAGCGCTCACGGTTTACCTCGGCGCGGAGTGGCATAAATGAAGGTCCGAAGTCCGGAGTCCGGGGTCCGAAGGCTGAAATCCGAAACTCGAAACTCGAAAATCGCGGCGAGTTTCGAGTTTCGAGTTTCGATTTTCGCCGACCATTAGCAACGGACAACGGACCACGGACAACGGACAATGCCTTACGAGGTTCTCATCATCGGTGGCGGTTTCGCAGGCCTCGCGGCGGGTGTGGCGTTGGCCGAGGCCGGCAAGCGCGTTTGCTTGCTCGAGCAGAAGCCGTACCTCGGCGGCCGAGCTCGCTCTTTTCGTGATCCCACAACCGGCTCGGTTGTAGATAACGGCCAGCATCTTTTCATGGGTTGTTACCACTCGACGGTCCAGTTCCTCAAGACCCTGGGAACTCTTGACCGGGTTTATTTTCAGCCGAGGCTTGCTGTGCCGTTTCTGGACCGCGATGGCCGGCCCTCGCGTCTCGACTGCCCGGACTGGCCTTCGCCTTGGCATCTGCTTTTGGGTGTGCTCCGCTCTGGAAGTTTTTCCCTTAGACAAAAACTGGAAGTGTTGCGTTTGGGGAAGGATCTGCACACCGCTGGGCAGAAGTCCGCCCCCGCTGCCGGTGAGAGCGTCACGGCGTGGCTGGGGCGGCGTGGACAATCGGAAGCCCTCCAACGCAATTTCTGGGACTTGCTCTGCATCGCGGCGATGAACGAGGATCCGCGCATCGCGTCTGCCCGGCTTTTTGAGCGCGTCCTGCGGCTGGCGCTCTTCTCCTCTCCCGCCGACTCGCGGCTCGGCATCGCGCGCGTGGGTTTGAGTGAGTGTTACACCGGCGCGGCCGCGGCTTATATCGAAGCGCGCGGCGGCCGTGTGCAAACCGGGCGTGGCGTAAAGCAGTTGCTGATTGCGGAAGGCGCTTGCCGAGGCGTGGACTTGGGCGCCGGAGAGAAAATCGAGGGCGCTCCCGTGATATCCGCAGTGCCTTGGCAACAGCTCGCTGTCGTCCTGCCCGGCGAATTGCTGCGTACTCAGCCGTTCTTCGCCGCCGCCTTGGCGCTTCGTCCCGCACCCATCATCTCCATCAACCTGTGGTTTGACGCGCCCATCACCGGTCTCGAGTTTGTGGGCTTGCGCGGAACAACCATCCAATGGCTTTTCGACAAGAGCCGTATTCTGAGTGCTAACGACCACTATGTCTCGCTGGTCCTGAGCGGCGCGCGCGAGCATATCAGCCGGTCAAAGGAAGAACTGCTGGCCATCTCGTTACGAGAGCTGGGTGAAATGTTGCCGGCGGTGTGTAAGGCAAAACTCCTGCACTCGCTCGTCATCAAAGAGCGCTTCGCGACCTTCTCACCGAGCCCGGACGCTGAGCCGCTGCGCCCGCCTGCCCGCACTCCCATCCCAGGACTATTCCTGGCGGGCGATTGGACTGCCACGGGGTTGCCCGCCACCATTGAAGGCGCCGTGCAAAGCGGTTACACTGCCGCGAGGGAACTTCTGGGGAATTTGTGATTTGGCAATTGGTGATTTGTGATTTTCGATCACTTGCTCACTATTCCTGTGGCCCCTTTTCCCAACGGTGTCACGCATGGAGAAACACTTGACCATTATAAGGAAGCCATTGGCCGCAACACTGCTTGCAATCCTCTTCGCCATTACCGCGTGGCTCATGATACTGCCGGGAGAGTTTTCTCCATGCGGCTGGGCGGCGCAATCAACCGATCACCCGATCCCCCAATCACCCGATCTGAAGGGCGCGTACCGATTTGACCGGGGCGGCTGGGTGTTCATCCACCTGGAAGGTTCCCCGCGCCAAATCGGCTATCAACACGGGTATTTGCTGGCGCCGGAGATCCTCGATGCCTTTCAAGCCGTCAAACTGCGCGACACGCACGATACGCGCCGCGATTGGGCCTTCTTCCGCCAAACAGCTCGGGAGGTGCTCTGGCCCAAGATCGAGGGTGAATATCAGGAGGAACTGCAAGGCATCGCCGATGGACTGAAGGCCCAAAGCGTGCCCCTGGACCTGGACGACGTTGTGGCCCTGAACGCCTTCGAAGAAATTCCTGGCTACTATGTTCCCTGGTATGACGCGAAACATAAAGTGGCGAATGCCCCGCACCTGGTAAGCCCCGGCAACTGTAGCGCCTTAGTGGCCACGGGCAGTTACACGCGCGACCATCACGTCGTGATGGCGCACAATGCCTGGACTTCCTACTTGGACGGGGAGCGCTGGCGGGTGGTCTTCGACATCGTTCCCCAGCATGGCCAACGCATTTTGATGGACGGTTTTCCGGGGGTCATCACCAGCGACGACGACTTCGGCGTCAACTCCGGCGGCCTGCTGGTAACGGAAACCACGATTACCCAATTCGCCGGTTGGGATCCCCGCGGCACGCCGGAATTCATGCGCTCACGAAAAGCGCTGCAATATGCGCGCTCGATCGGCGACTATGTGCGCATCATGCTCGACGGCAATAACGGCGGATACGCCAACGATTGGCTGCTGGCCGATAACAAGACCGGGGAGATCGCGCAGTTCGAGCTGGGCTTGAAGGCTCACAGGGTATGGCGAACCAAGGACGGCGTCTTCGTCGGTTCCAACTTCCCGCGCGACCCGGAGGTGATCGCCAAAGATACCACCTTCGATCCGCATAACCCCGCCACCTCCCCCAACGCGCGCCACGCGTGCTGGGATGAGTTGATGGAGCGAAACAAAGGGAAAATCGATGTGGCCCTGGCAGAGGGATTCATGGCCGACCATTACGACGCATTTGAGAAGCGGGATGACGCCGACGAGCGCTCGCTATGCGGCCACATTGAGGCCTCCCCGCGCGGCGCGGATGTTTGGGATTGGCCCCCTTACTATCCCGGCGGAGCCGTACAGGGAAAGGTCATCGATAGCCCGATGGCTAAGGCCATGAGCTTCTACGCCCGCATGGGGCATCCCTGCGGGGAGGATTTTCTCGCCGCGCCCTTCCTTAAAGCCCATCCGGAATTTAGCTGGCAGGCGCCCTTTCTGCGCGACATGAAGGCCGGGCCCTGGACGCTGTTCAAGGCCGGTGAGCATCAATAGCATTAATTTCGTTCTTTGAAATCGATTACATGCCTTAATGCCCGCCCCAACGTAGATCGATACTCCAGAACGCCATCGCCACAACATCTTCGAAGGAATTGCCGTTCACCAAGGAGCGCAGTTGTGGATTGCGCAGAGCAAAGCTCTGCGTCGGGAGTTTCTACATTTGTTTACGGTGTGACTTGTGCGCCGGAAACCACCCCGTCCGTCAGTTGACGGACTCCCCTCCTGATTCAGGAGGGGAGTTCCCAAAAGCTCCCCTCCGCAGATGAGGAGGGGAGGCGCCCTTGGCGACGGGGTGGAGCTGAGCAGGAAATGTGGAAACTCGAGGGATTGCGCAGAGCAAAGCTCTGTGGGTCAGCGGGCGCAGAGCTTTGCTCTGCGCAATCCACATCAGGTGGGGGTTCCATCTCACAACTTCGTTCCCACCGCCACGCGCCGGTTCTCATAGAGGGGGAATTTTTCCGTCAGCGATTCCACCTGTCCCCGCACACGCTGAATGAGGGATTCGTCCTCAAGATGGTTTAGGACTTCGGCGATCCAGTGGGCGATCTGCCGCATCTCGGGCTCTTTCATTCCGCGCGTGGTGACGGCGGGAGTTCCCACGCGAATGCCGCTGGCTACGGCGGGCGGGTTGGCGTCAAAGGGAATGGCGTTTTTGTTGACGGTAATGCTGGCGCGCTCCAGAGTGTCCTGAGCTTGCCGGCCGGTGACTTTCTTGGTGAACACATCGACCAGCATCAGGTGCGTGTCGGTTCCGCCGGCGACAATGCGAAACCCTTCCGCTGCCAGCGCCTCCGCCATCGCCTGGGCGTTCGCGATGATCTGCTTTTGGTACTCAGCGAACTCAGGCTGAAGGGCTTCGTGGAAGCACACCGCTTTGGCGGCGATCACGTGCATCAGCGGCCCTCCCTGGATGCCGGGGAAGACAATCCGGTCAAGGTCTTTGGCATATTGCGCTTTGCAAAAGACGGCGCCGCCGCGCGGGCCACGTAAGGTTTTGTGCGTGGTGGTGGTGACGAAGTCGGCGTGCGGGAAGGGGCTGGGGTGCAGGCCCGCGGCGATCAGGCCGGCAATATGCGCCATGTCCACCATCAGCACGGCGCCGCACTCGCGGGCGATGGCGGCGAAGCGCGCGAAATCCAAAGTACGCGGATAAGCGCTCGCCCCGGCCAGAATAAGCTTCGGCCGATGTTCCTTGGCCAGGCGTTCGAGCTCGTCGTAATCAATGGTTTCCGTGTCCTTGCTCACCCCGTAGGAAACGATCTTGTACATCTTCCCGGAGAAATTCAGCGGGTGCCCGTGAGTCAGGTGGCCGCCATGAGCCAGGCTCATGCCCAGTAACGTGTCGCCGGGTTTCATCACGGTCAGATAGACGGCCTGATTGGCTTGGCTGCCGGAGTGGGCCTGGACGTTGGCGTGCTCCGCGCCAAAGAGCTTCTTAGCGCGCTCGATGGCAAGATTCTCCGCCACATCCACGTACTCGCAACCGCCGTAGTAGCGCTTGCCCGGTAGGCCCTCGGCATATTTGTTGGTCATGACGGAGCCCAGAGCTTCCAGTACGGCCTCGCTGACGAAATTCTCGGAGGCAATCAATTCCACCGTACGCGCCTGCCGGTCGACTTCCAAGTCGATGGCGCGCGCGATTTCCGGGTCCACCTCGTGGAGCGAGCGCGAACGAGAGCTTAATCGAGCATTCATGAACTTTTCTCCCTAGGTAGTGTTCTGCGGATGGCCTTTTCACCGGCAACGGTATCCTCACCGAATGGACCGACGATGGGGCGATGAAAACCTTCCCTCGGCATTCTAACGGACGAGGGCGGAGGGTGCAATCTGGTCCGGTGAAATTAGGAATGGGATCCCCCCTCGAAACACTCGCCATTCCCGCGACCGCGAAAATCCAATCCTTATTGCCGAAAAGAAGTTCACACATAGGGCACAGAGATTGGCTCACAGAGAGCACGGAGAAGGGCCGAGATCTTCTCGGTGTTCTCTGTGGTCAGATGATTCACCCTCCGTATTGCAAGGCCGTAAAATCTTGTTTTATTGGCAAGGATTTTCGCGCACTCCATAGGGCCGAGCAGCGCTCGGCCAAGGGCGAACGCTGTTCGCCCCTACATTTTGGGTTGCGGCTTTGCCGCGCTGTGAACTCTGTGTGAAACGCTCTTCAGCCTTCGGTTCATATTGCAGGTCTTGCCGATTTCGTGAAAGAGGTTCACACCGAGGGCAAAAAAAAGCCTGCGCTGAACTTGCACAGCGCAGGCTTAGGGGGATGGTTCAAGCAACTCGTTAGGATTTCACGATCTGAAGATTGTTCACGACAGAGAATGAGAGCCCGGCGCGGAGAGCGTCCATATCGGCCTTGGTACGATCCATGGTCGAGGCCACCACGCCCTCCAAGGTTACGTCCCCATTTTTCACAATGATGTGAATCGGGGGAAGAGCCTGATTGGCGTAATGGATGAAGTAGGGATCGCCGTAAATGGCTCGCGCCAGTTGCAAGCGCAGGCGGTCGTCAAAATTCGAGAGGGGGAGGACTTCCAGATTGTTCTGGAGTGCCGCCACTCCCTTCACGCGCTCAAGTAATCTCCCCATGTCGGTTTTCTTGAAAGGCTGGGTGACTTGCCCGCTGACCGTGAGCGTGCCGTCATGGACCGCCAGCTCAACGTTGTCGAATATCCCATAAGCGAAGTACATCACGATCGCGTGGCGCGCCTGCTCCAGAATCTGTGGGGCGCTGACGTCGTCGGCGCGCACTTGGATATTGTCCACAACCCGCTTCACTCCTTTGACTTTCTGGGCGGCCTTCTCGGCGTCGAGTTTGCTCCCCAGGTTATCCACCGTTCCCGTGAGCGTCGCGACGCCTCCCGCGTAGGTTACCTGCACATCGCCGTGCTTTTGCACCTGTGTATGGTTGAGGTGGGATTGAATGCTCTGCATCGCCTGTGAGTCGGTGTCAGGCGGCGCGGCCCAACACAATCCGCTCCCCAAGACGAGGGAGATAAACAATAGTGATAGTTTGTTTCGCATGGTCATCCTCCTCGATGATCTGTCCTGAGTCTTCAACGCGGCTTCTGCCGGTTTCTTGCAACCTCGGATCATGATCAATTCCCCAGTTTCCCTTTTTCCTTCGAGCGTCTTCCCTTCACGCAGGCATAGACGCAACTGTTTTGCAGATGGTTTCATGTGTTAAATAGATCTTACTTCAAAAGGTTATATCTATGATAGGAATGGGATGCTCCGGTTGTGTGATGATTTCTCAGTCGACGGGCAGAGGGCCATCACCTCTTGCATATTCGATGCGGGTTGGCCGCTGAAAGGTGGCTTGGCCCGGCAGGAAAGGCAGGCCGTAGGCGATGACTCCATTATCTCCTGCCTTTTCAAATATATATAACAATTTCGCGTGATATCGATACAAGCATAGCGTTTTCAATGGGATATCAGCTGTGATGCATCGGGCTCTTTTCGCCTCTGTTTGTTTTCAATGACATTCCGGCTTTGAACGTAAGAAAAATTTTTTTGTGCATCGACTTGCTGATTGATTTTCATGGACAAATAGGCCATCCGCAAGACCTGTCGCCAGATCCCCCCGGGGTTTCAACCCAAGCCAGCGGAGCTGAAAAAAATCTAAACAATTTCAAGCAAAGGTGCCAAGGCGCAAAGGCCGCAAAGAGTAACTGCGTTTTTTCCCTTGCGCCTCCGCGTCTTTGCGCCTTGGCGTGAGATGTTTTTGCTCTTCCTGGCATTAGTTACTCTATTCGGTGGGTGATTTCACTCTGAAGCGGCCCTCCAGCTAGCCTCCCTGCGATTTGGCATCCATTATCCAAGCAATTGTTTACCCATATAATACTGGAAAGCCTAGAGAAGTAGACAGCAGACAATTTTGACAGCGTGCTATGATGCTAGGACGTCCTCCTGCCGTCCCCGCGATACTGGTGCAGTTTGACATCATAGCGACGAGTTCACCTCGCCAAATGGTGCGTCGGCTGACGGCTAAAGCCGCCTCTATATCAAACTGTACCACTGCCGTCCCCGCGCGTTCCTTGACATTCTGTGGCGACATCTTCAACAATGGCGGATTCTAATCGAAGCAATGAAAGGTCGAACTCATGCGTTGGAGTCAGGTTTTCATTCCCACCCTGCGGGAGGACCCCGCGGAAGCAGAAGTTCCCAGCCACCGCTTGTTGCTGCGGGCAGGATACATGCGCCAGGTTGCGGCCGGAGTCTACGCGCATCTCCTGTTGGGGCAAAGATCGCTCCTGAAGATCATGCAGATTATTCGCGAGGAGATGAATGCCATTGGCGCGCAGGAATTCTATCTGCCGGCCCTGAACCCGGCGGAACTGTGGAAGGAGTCGGGGCGCTACGCCGCCTACGGCCCGACGATCTTCAAGGTCAACGACCGGAACGATCATGAAATGGTCCTGGGGGTAACCCACGAAGAGGAAATGACCAATATCGCGCGCGGGGAACTGCGCTCGTACAAGCAACTTCCTCAAATGTGGTACCAGATTCAGGAAAAGTTCCGTGATGAGCCGCGCCCCAAGTCGGGATTGCTGCGGCTGCGGGAATTCTGGATGAAGGATTCGTATTCGTTCGACCTCGACGAAGCCGGTCTGGACGTGAGCTACCGCAAACACTTTGACGCCTATCGGCGCATCTTTGACCGCTGCGGGCTGAAGTACGTAATTGTGGAAGCGTATTCGGGGACCATGGGCGGTACGCACTCGCATGAATTCACCGCGCCCACGGACGCGGGGGAGGATTTGATCGCGTTGTGCGATTGCGGCTACGCCGCGAATCTGGAAAAGGCGGAAGGGAACGCGCCACCGGTGGTGGACCCCCCGGGCGATGCCGGACCGGAGCCTTTTGCCACGCCGGGACAGAAGACCATCGAGGATTTGATGAAATTCACAGGGGAGAGCGGCGACCGGATGATCAAGACGCTGGTCTACGTCGTGGAGGGCCAGGCGATCTTGATCCTGCTGCGCGGGGATCACACCCTGAGCGAAACCAAGCTGGCCGCGACGCTGGGCACCGAGGTGTTCCGCCCCTCCACGCCGGAAGAGGCGCGGGCGTTGCTGGGGGCGCATCTGGGTTCGCTGGGCCCAGTGGGATTGAAAGGGGTCAGGATTCTCGCGGACCAGGCGCTGGAAGGCCGCCGGGGCATGATCACCGGCGCCAATGAGGATGACACCCACCTGCGCAACGTCACGCCCGGGCGTGACTTCCAAGCCGAGTACCGCGATTTGCGCGTCGTTTCCGCCGGGGATCTTTGCCGGAAGTGCGGCCGGCCTTTACGGATCAGCGTGGCGGTGGAGTTGGGCCACATCTTCAAGCTGGGGCGCCGCTATTCCCAGGCAATGCACGCCAGCGTGCTCGACGAAAACGGCCGGGAAGTTCCGCTGGTGATGGGTTCCTATGGCATCGGCGTGGAGCGCATCCTGAGCGCGGCGGTGGAACAGAACCACGATCGCGATGGCATGTTCCTCCCCCCGCCCATTGCTCCCTTTGAAGTCATCCTGACTGCGGCCAACATGGATGACGCGCGGCTGCGCGCGGCCGCCGAAAAGCTCTATGAGGAGATGCGGGCGCACTCCCTGGACGTGCTATTTGACGACCGCACCGAAAGGCCGGGAGTCAAGTTCAAGGACGCGGATTTGATCGGGGTACCTTATCGTGTGACGCTCGGAAAACGCAAATTTGAGCAAGGACTGGCGGAGATTTTCGAGCGCTCGACAAAGCAAATTCAGGATGTTAAGCTGGAAATGATTACCTCGAGTTTGCTGGCCATGCATCGGGGGTAACGGAAAGGGGATCTGCCCGCCAAGGGAGACACCATGCGGCTGTCGGAGTCCGGGAAGACGTCATTCAAGACCATCCTCTCTCTCGCCTTCCTTGCCGCGCTGGTTTACGCCAGTGTCAAAATCATTCCCGTTTACGTAAACGATTACCAACTCAATGACTACGTTCAGAACCAAACCCCTTTCTGGCAGACACAGCATGCCACGGCAGACGCGGTTCAAAAAAACGTCCTGGCCAAGGCCCAGGACCTGGGTCTCCCCCTGGCAGCGGAGAATGTGACCGTGGAGGTCACCGCCAATAAGGTTACTGTCATCCTTGACTACCACGTCCCCGTGGATTTGAAGGTATATACGCTGCCACTCCACTTTACCCACTCATCTGAAAACCGGTCGATATAAAACGTGGCTGTCCGTCCATCTTCGGCATCGCGAGGCTCCTACAGGTCAAGGGCCCGTGGGAAATTTTCGGGGCCGCGGAAATCCCCTTGGGGAAACGGGAAGAAATTCTTGCTCGGCGCCGGGTTGCTGGTATTTCTGGCGGCCTGTGGAGTCTTCATCTATTTCTACGTGCGCTTCTCGCGGGTCATCGATGCCCGGCTGAGCGGCGACGTCTTCAACAACGCTTCCCTGGTATTTGCCGCGCCCACGCCGGTGTTCACCGGTGAGGCGATCACCGCGGAGGAAGTGGCCGCCCGCCTGCGCAAAGGGCTTTACGCCGAGTACGACGGCGGGTCTAGAGTCGGCACCTACCGGCGGGTGGGCAATCGCCTGGAGATCCGGCCCGGCCCCGCGTCCTTTTTTCAAAGCGACTTTTTCAAGGAGGGCCCGGCGGCGCTGGAGTTCGCCAACGGACACTTGGTTTCCATTAACTCGCTCTCCGGCTCGACGCCGCTTCCGAGCTACAAGCTGGAACCGCAAGTCATCACCACGCTGTTTGACACTTCCCGCAGCAAGCGGCGGCTGGTGCGCTACCAGGATCTCCCCAAAACCGTTGTCGACGCCGTGGTGGCGGCGGAAGATCATAGTTTCTTTTCTCATCATGGCGTGAACTTTTACCGCATTATGGCTTCCGCCCTGCACGATTTTTTCCGCAAGGAGGAAATCGTGCAAGGCGGAAGCACCCTGACCATGCAGTTGGCCCGCAACATCTTCGGGCTCAGCCCCCAGCGCAGATATGGCCGCAAAATCAACGAGGTATTCCTGGCGCTCCTGCTGGAGCAACGCTTGAATAAGGAACAGATTTTTGAGCTGTACGCGAATCAGATTTACCTGGGCCAGCGCGGAAGCTTTTCCATCTATGGATTTGGGGAAGCGGCCAGCGCCTACTTCAACAAGGATGTGGGCAGCCTGAACGCGGCGGAGGCTGCCTTGCTGGCTGGGGTCATTCGCGGGCCGAACCTCTATTCACCTTACAAGTATCCCTCGCGAGCATTGGCGCGCCGCAATTTTGTGCTGAGAAGCATGATGGAGCAGGGCATGCTCACACCGCAGGAGACGGAAAAGGCCTCTGCGGCGCCCTTGGGCGTGGTGATGCGCAACGTGGAGGGCACGCAGGCTCCTTACTTCGTCGACATGGTAAAGGATCAGTTGCTCTCGCAATTCTCCGAGCACGAGCTGCTCTCGCAGAGCTACCGTATTTACACCACCCTCGACCTGGATGTGCAAGAAGCGGCTTCGGCGGCCATCAATGCCGGCAGCGTGGAAGTTGACAAGCGATTGAAAAAGTCCAAGACCGCCCCAGGCGCCCCGCGGGCTGATCCCTTGCAGCCGCAAATGGCTTTGGTGGTGCTCGATCCTCAGAGCGGATGGCTGAAGGCCATGGTGGGAGGACGCGATTATGGCCGCAGTCAGCTCAACCATGTCCTGGCCAAACGCCAGCCGGGGTCATCCTTCAAGCCGTTCGTCTATGCGGCGGCGCTGAGCTCCGGCGTGGACGGATCACAACCCCTCATTACTCCCGCTACCATGCTCAAAGATGAACCCACGACTTTCCAGTTTGGCGACCTGACTTACGAACCGGAAAACTACAAGCAGGAGTATTACGGGGAGGTGACGCTGCGGCAAGCCCTGACGTTTTCGCTGAACGTGGCCACGGTGCGCCTGGCCGAGATGGTGGGATACGATAAAGTGCGCAGTCTGGCGGTGGCGGCAGGTTTCAACACAGATTTGCTGGCCACGCCCGCCATTGCCCTGGGATCCTATGTGGCGACGCCGCTGGAAGTCGCCGGCGCATATACAATCTTTTCGAATGGCGGAACTTACGTGGAGCCGCGATTTATCTTGGCGGTCAATGATGCTTCCGGGCGCCTCCTGTGGCGCAGTTCGGAGGTCTCCCGCCAAGTGCTCGATCCGCGGGTGAGCTTTCTGATGGTCACTTTGTTGGAAAGTGTCATAAACAATGGCACGGGAGCAGGCGCGCGGACCCGCGGGTTCACCTTGCCCGCCGCCGGCAAGACCGGGACCTCGCACGACGGCTGGTTTGCCGGTTTCACTTCCAATCTGCTGGCGATTGCCTGGGTGGGATATGATGATGATCGCCAACTGAATCTCCCGGGAGCGGATTCCGCCCTCCCCGTCTGGACGGAGTTCATGAAGCGCGCTACCCTGTACCCTGCCTATAGTGACGTGAAGCCCTTTGAAGCTCCGCCGGGCGTGGTGGCGGTTCCCGTCCAGATGACTTCCACGCTTCCCAGCGGTAATGACGCGGTGGTGGTCCGCAATGAGTACTTTATCGAGGGAACGGAGCCACAGGGGGAAACACCCCGGCAAAGCGGCGGTGGGATTCTGAGCAGATTGTTCCACTCTGGCAACACCACCACCGTGCCCGTGGCGGCGACCACCTCGCCCCCGGGAAACCAAAATACGGTTGACGCAGCCCCCAACTCGGATGGTTCTCAGCAACCCGAGGAGAAGAAAGGCGGCGTGCTGAAGAAATTCCTTTCGATCTTCAAGGGAAAGAACCCCACGCCGGCTAATCCTCCGGATGCCCCGAAGAAAACCCAACCGGAGGGATGAAATTCGGGAACAGGGACTCGGGATACGGGAATCGGGACCCGGGTCCGATCGGCGTGACGCTCCCTGTGGGGTAGGACCACGGGGCTTCAGAAATTGGAATTTCGCCAAACTCCGGTTCCGAATTCCGTATTCCCGAATCCCGAGTCGCGTGTCCCGAGTCCCGAAAGTTGAGGTCCACCCATGAAACCCCCAATGCGATGCGCGGGCTGTTTTGCTGCCGCTTTGATGATGGGGGCTGCCGCCTTTTGGGGGGCGGCGCCGGCCCGCGGGGCAGGTTTGAGTTTGCAACAAGCTGCCCCGGTGACAGGATCACCGCCGGCCGCCACGCCCCAGCTCAAGGCGCTCACCCCGGAACAGCGGGCGGACATCTTCATGGCTAGAAAGGATTATGCCGACGCGGCGGATTATTACTACCGGGCGCTCAAGCAGGCAGCTTTCAAGAATCCGGTGGTGTGGAACAAGCTGGGGATCGCATTTCAGGAGCAGGGCAAATTCGCCAGCGCCCGGAAAGCCTACACCAACGCCACTCATGCCAACAAAAATTTCGCTGAGGCCTGGAACAACCGCGGCACCGTATACTTCATGGAAAAAAAGTATGCAAGATCTGTGAAGGACTACCAAAGGGCCATCGAGCTAAAGGGTGACACTGCCACTTTCTATATAAATCTGGGCATTTCCTATTCCCGCATGGGGAAGTACGATCAGGCCGTGACAGCGTATCGCACCGCTCTGAGGATTGATCCAAAAGTTATGGCGCAAGAGTCTTCCATGGGGACGGTGGTCCACACCAGCGAATCAGATGTGAAATACTATTTCTACATGGCCAAAGCCTTCGCATCAGTGGGGAGCGCGGAGGATGCCGTGCACTACCTCCGGCGCGCCCTCGAAGACGGTTTCAAGGACCTTAAGCGGATTGACGAGGATCCCGACTTCAAAAAGATCAGCCAATACCCGGCTTTTGTCGAACTCATGCAGAATCCCCCGGTAGCCATTAAGGATTGACTGTGGGGCGTGGCGCAGGCGTGGCGGGCCGAGTCCCGCGCAGTGCTATAATCTGGCGGGTTGTGTTCTCATGCGAAGAACGGTTGGACTTCTTCTGCTCCTTTTGTCTTGCCCCTGGCAGCTTCGCGGCTCCTCGCAGGTGCGCTCCCTACTGGTCTTTCCCTTCGAGAATCTGAGCCCCCGCGCAGATTTGAATTGGATCTCGGAAAGTTTCGCCCAAGTCCTTTCTTCCCGGCTGCCGCAGCCGGACAACTATGTCCTTGACCGCGATGAACGCAACGCCGCGTATGCCCAACTTGGAATGCCCATGGATGCGCCCCTGACACTGGCGAGCGAGTTCAAGGTGGCGCAAACTTTGGGTGTGGATTGGGCCATCGTGGGTAATTTCAATGTGACGGACAATCGCCTGGACGCCCATGCGCAACTGTTCAACGTCAAACTGTTGAGGCTTTCGGAACCCCTGGAAGTTTCCGGAGACTTGACGGAGCTGGTAGATTTGCAGACGCAGTTGGCGTGGCGGCTGCTGGCGACGCACGACCCCAATTTCACCGTGAACAATGAGGAGGCCTTCCGGCGGAGTTTTCACGATATCCGCCTCGATGCCTTCGAGAATTATATTCGCGGCCTGGTGGCCACTGACGACGCCAGCCGTCTGCATTTCTTTACGGAAGCGGAGCGCCTTGACCCGTCTGACCGCCGGGCGGCCTTTGCCCTGGGACGGCTCTATTTTGAGCAGAAGGACTATGCGAACTCTGCCAAGTGGTTAGGAAAGATCGAGGAGTCCGATCCAAATTATAACGAATCGCTGTTCCTGCGCGCAGTCGATGAGTTCTTCCTGGGACGGGAACAGGTTGCGGAACAGGAGTTTGAAACTCTCGCGCGGGTCCTGCCGTTGGCCGAAGTCTCCAATAACCTGGGAGTGTTGGAGGCCCGTCGCGGCCGCCACGACGAGGCCTTGGCGAATTTCGAGCGCGCCTATCGCAGCGATCCCTCGGATGCGGACTACTGCTTTAACCGTGGCGTGGCCCTCTGGTACGAGAAGCGCTATCCGGCGGCAGCGGAATCTCTCCAGGCAGCGGTCCGCGCCAACCCTGATGATTCTGAAGCCCATACGTTGCTGGCGGTAGTCCTTGGCAAGCTCGGCGATAGCGAGGCGCAGCGAGGAGAATTGGATTGGCTGGCGGAACATGAGGTGGGGGCGGCAGCCGGCCGGGCGGGGGACGTGCTTCCCCTGCCGCGCCTTAAGAAAAATTATGATGGCCGCGCTTTCCGCTTGCTGGAGTTGACGTTGCACAACGCTTTGGAAGAACACTTGGCGAATGCTCCTCCCCAAGCGCACATCGACGCGCACCTTGCACAGGGGAAGAAGTTTCTTGCGGAGAACCGCTTTGGTGAAGCGCAGCGCGAGCTCGCCGAGGTTGTCTCCTTGTCTCCGGCTGACCCCCAGGTGCACCTCCTGCTTGCCCAGGCGCTCGAGGCCGAGGGAAAGCACCAGGAAGCGGCGGGGGAACTTCAGACCTCACTGAAGTTGAAAGAAACCGCGGAAGCACACCTCTCATTGGCGCACGTTTATCTTTCCTTGAATCAACCGGAGCTGGCTCGCTTGCAGGGGCAGGCCGCGCTCCAGCTCGATCCCGGCAACCAGCAAGCGGAACAATTCCTGCAACAAATCCACGCCGGGGCTCCGGCGGCAAGGAAGACACCTTGAGCGCCAAAATCTTGCGTCCCGCCCTCCTGTTGATGGCGATTCTGACCGCCGCATTACCCTCCCCTCTTCTCCGTGCAGAGCGGCCCCGGCCGCGGGTGGTGGAGATTAAGCTCGACATGATGATCCATCAGGTGAGCGCGGAATACGTGGAGCGGGGAATCCGTTACGCCAATGGGCAGAATGCCGACGCCATCCTCCTGGACTTGAACACGCCCGGCGGGCTGGTAACCGCGACGCAGGACCTTGTCCAAGCGATCTACGCGTCGCAAGCTCCCGTGATTACCTATGTCGCGCCGAGTGGTGCTAGCGCGGCGTCCGGGGGGTTTTTCGTTTTACTCGCCGGCGATCTGGCGGTGATGGCCCCTGGCACCAACACCGGCGCCTCCCATCCCGTGGACCTGCTGGGAGGGCAACCGGACAAGACGATGAGCGAGAAGATCGAGAATGACTTGGCTTCCTACATCCGGTCGATCGCGCAGAAACGCGGGCGCAATGTGACATTGGCGGACGACGCGGTGCGCAAGAGCGCGTCTTTCACGGACAAGGAAGCGCTGGAGGGCAAGCTGATTGACGCCGTGGCGAGCTCCCCGCGCGAAATTTTCGCCCAGTATGACGGCAAGCCCGTTCAACGCTTCAACGGCGCCACCACCACGCTCCATTTGGCGAATGCGGAGGTCGAGACCTACCGGATGACGCGGATTGAGTCCCTGCTGGTCTGGGTGGCGGATCCCAACATCGCCTTCCTTCTGGGCGCGATCGGTTTGGTTTGCCTGTACATTGAGTTCACTCACCCCGGCATGGTGGCGCCCGGCGTGGTAGGTGCAATCTCGTTGGTCCTGGCGCTCTATGGTTTTAATTTCATGCCCATTAATTACGCCGGGGTCTTGTTGATCGTTACCGCGCTGGCGCTGTTCGCGCTCGAGGCCAAGGTGACTTCGCACGGCGTGCTCGCGGCGGGCGGGGTTTTAGCGATGGTGTTGGGCGCTATGATCCTGATTAAATCGCCATGGCCGGAAGCGCGCATCCACCTTCCCACGGCGCTGAGCGTGGCGTTACCCTTGGCGTTTATCACCATCATCCTGTTGCGTTTTGTCATTGCCTCCCAGCGACGCAAAGCGGTCACCGGCGAGGCGGGAATGGTCGGTTTAGCGGGCGTGGCGCACACCGACCTTGACCCCGCAGGGAAAGTGCTGGTGCGCGGCGAATTGTGGGAGGCTCGCGCGCACGAGAGAATTCCCCAAGGCGCGCGAGTTCGCGTGCGGGACATTGAGGGCCTGACCTTGTTGGTTGAGTCGGCGCCGGAAACCCGGTAGACTTCCCAACGGTTCTGGATTAGGGGAGAGGGCGACGTTGGAGGCTTTCGGGCAGTCGTTTGATGAAGTCATATGTGTAGCGGGAGGATGACGCCCCAAGGGGCGGCGAAGTTCTCGAACTGATAAGTGGGTTATTGGGGCCGCAGGAATGCGGAAAGGGGTGCGTTATGGGGTACATCGTCGCAGTGGTTATTATTATCTTCTGGGTTTCAGCGTGTTTACACGTGCTGAGGGAGTACGAGCGGGCAGTGATCTTCCGCCTGGGTCGGCTCCAGAGGCCGGACAAGGGGCCGGGGCTGATCTTCATCCTCTGGCCAATCGATAAGCTGGTGCGGGTTTCCCTCCGCCTCGTGGCGTGGGATATGCCCCCGCAAGACATCATCACTCGGGATAACGTTTCACTTAAGGTTAATGCCGTCGTTTATTTCCGTGTGATCAGCGCCCAGCAGGCGTTCGTGGAGCTGGAGAATTACCGTTACGCCGTCGAGCAGTTGGCGCAAACCACCTTGCGCTCGGTTTTGGGCGAAGTGGAGCTGGACGATCTACTCTCCCAGCGCGAGAAGCTGAACAGCCGGCTGCAATCCATCCTGGACGAGCACACCGAGCCTTGGGGCATCAAGGTGACGAAAGTGGAAGTGCGGCAGGTGGACTTGCCGCAGGAAATGCAGCGTGCCATTGCCGCGCAGGCCGAAGCCGAGCGCGAGCGCCGGGCAAAAATTATCCACGCCGATGCCGAATACCAGGCGTCCGCAAAACTCGCCGAAGCCGCCGCGGTCATCGCCAAGGAACCCGTCGCCATCACCCTGCGGTATCTCCAGACGTTAGTGGAGATCGGGACCGAAAAGAACACCACAGTGGTCTTTCCGGTACCGGTGGAGTTGCTGAGTGCTCTGATGGGCAAGTTGGCCGCCCCGCCGGCGTCGGGTGGAGAGAAGAAGTAGCGGAATCGGGCCGGCGGAATTTTTCCGCAGAACGTCGTGGATGAGGAGGAACTTCGTGGCAGTGGAAGTGAGGGAGCATGAGGAAAGAGGCCATTCCGCGCGGTACTTAATCCTCATTTTTCTCGTGTGCGTCGCAACCTGTGGAGTTTTTTTCTCGCTGGGATTCCTGGTGGGGTACAACGAACGCGCCCCCCGCCCGGGTCCCTCCACAGAGGTCGTTACCCCCCCACCCGTCATTCCACCCACGATAAACCCACCGCCGGAGAGTGCGTCCGTTACCCCTCAGGAGTCTGCCGCCGGCCACTCTGCTCCCACCTCCACGCCGGATACCGTCGCAGTTCCTCCAGGGGAGGCCGGGGCTAATCCTCCAGCCGCTGCGGCGAAGCCCGCAGGGGTTGCGCCTCCGGCCGAGCAGCCTCAAGCAGTGGCTCAGCCAGCCCCGAATCCTCCACCTGCGCCCACCGCCGCCGCGGGGGAGGTTGGAGAGGGAATTACTCTTCAGGTTTCGGCTGGGCGCAACAAGCAGGATGCCGAGCATCTGGTTGATATTCTCAAAAAAGGGGGCTACCCGGTCTTCCTGGTGACACCGGAATATGCCCACGCCGACGATAACCTCTTCCGGGTGCTGGTGGGCCCCTTCAAGACTCGCGACGACGCCGAAAAGGTGCGCGCCGAACTTGCGCAGAAAGGGTTTAAACCCTTCATCCGGCACTGAGGGGGCACTCGCCATGGCCCAGGGCTTGGTTGCCCCAGGACGAAACTCGAAACTCGAAATTCGAAACTCGTCGCGATTTTCGATGTTTGACTTTCGAATTTCGGGTTTTCAGTCTCGGGCTTTTCTTCCTTGGGCCGCCGCAGCCTTGAGCGGGCTCCTGCTGGTAGCCTGCTTTCCCAAAATCCATTTGCGCGGTTTGGTGTGGGTGGCTTGCCTCCCTTTGCTCGCGGCATTGGCGGGTGAAAAACGGCTGAAACAGGCATTTTTGCTGGGGTACGTTTGTGGAGCCTTCTTTTTCGCCGGGAGCTGCTATTGGTTCGTGACCGTCATGGAAGTTTACGGGCGCCTGGCGCCGGCGCTGGCCGTGGTGGTGTTGATCCTTTTCGTCATCGTTGACTCAACGTTCTTTGGCGGGTTCGGCCTCGCGATGGGATGGGCGGCGCGCCGCTCCTCGGGATGGGCGTTGGCGCTCAGCCCCTTCCTTTGGGTCGCGATGGAATTGGCTCGAACCTACCTGATTACGGGATTTCCATGGAACCTCTTGGGGTATGCAGTGCAGGCTTCCGGGGTGCGGCAAATTGCCTCGGTGACCGGGGTGTATGGCCTTTCTTTTCTAGCCGTAGCCACCAGCGCCGTGCTGGCAGGGGTGTTGCTCTCCCCGCGGCGCGCGCGCGCCGGATTGGCGCTGGTGGGCTGGCTTGTGCTGTTGCTTGTTGCGCAGTGGCGGCTGGCTCCGCCTCCCGCGGCGATGGGCAAGGAGTTGGCGTTTCTCGTCCAAACCAACGTGCCGTTAGACGAGGCGGCGTTGGACGCCTGGATTCCCTGGCGCGACCCCACCCAACTTCAGCAGCTCGTTCAGTTCAGTGTTGACGCGGTGGCAATCGAAAATCGAAAATCGAAAATCGAAAATCCAACCGCCATTCCGCCAATCGCCAATCGCCAATCGCCAATCGGCAATCCTCCGCTGCTGATCTGGGCGGAAAACCCCGCGCCGTTCTTCTTCACCCGGGATCCGATATTTCGCAATGCCATGGAAAACATGGCGCGCCAGACACACACCGTGGTGATTGCGAATACCATTATCCCCGTGGACGCGGAGGCAAACACGATCACCAACAGCGCCATCACCCTGGATCCCGAAGGCCGCGAAGTGTCCCGCTATGATAAAATTCATTTGGTGCCCTTCGGCGAGTATGTGCCGGGCTGGGCGTTCCCCGGATGGGTCCACAAGATTACTTCCGAGGTAGGGAACTTTGTTCCCGGCTCCAGCTACGCGGTGGCCAAGTCGCCGGGCGGGGGCATTGGGGTTTTCATCTGCTATGAGGCGATTATTCCTCAACTCGCGGGCAAGCTGGTAGAGAATGGCGCGGGAGTGCTGGTGAATATTTCCAATGACGCCTGGTACGGTGATTCCGCAGCCGCCTATCAGCACCTGGAAATGGCCCGGCTGCGCACGATTGAGAACCACCGTTATTTGCTGCGGGCCACCAACAACGGCCTGACCACGCTCATCGATCCCTATGGCCGGGTGCTGGAAGAAATCCCGCGCTACCGGCGAATGGTCATGCCCGCGCATTTCGACTTTGAGACGCGGCAGACGTTTTATTCGGCCCATGGAGATGTTTTCGCCTGGCTATGCGCTGTGGTCGCGGGGCTTATGCTTCTCGGTGCATCGTTTGAACTTGGCAAACACGATAGGCAAAAAGCAAAAGGTAAATGGTAAGGGTGAAGGGTAAAGGATGAAGGATGAAGGATGAAGGATGAAAAACAACAGTAAGGGCCTTCTCTTTAACCAGACAAAAGTCCGAAAGCTGAAATGCTGAAAGCTGAATGCTGGAAACTGATAGCCAATGACAACTGACGACTGACCACTGACAGCTTTTCTTAAGGAGCACTCGTGACCGAAGAACTAGAACGTGAATTTGACGAGCTCAGGAAGCGATCCGCTGACCTCCGGAGTTTTCTTTGACGCTCCCCAACGCCGCAAGGAACTGGAATCCCTCGAAGTACAAATCGCCCAACCCCAATTCTGGCAGGACCAGGAAGCATCACAGAGAATTCTGACTGCCCGGAAGCGGCTGATGGAGACCCTGGAGGCAGACGAGAAGCTGGCCCGCCGCCTCGCCGACATGGAAGCGTATTTCGAACTCTCTCGCGAAGGAGAGAACATCGATTCCGAACTGCGCGCCGAGCTTGACAAGCTCCGCCAGGAGGTGGACCGCCTGGAAACGGAAACGTTGCTGGGGGGCGACAACGATCATTTGAACGCCATCGTGACCATCCATCCCGGCGCCGGGGGCACGGAATCGCAGGATTGGGGTGACATGCTGTTGCGCATGTACCAGCGCTGGGCGGAAACGCGGGGCTTCAAATTCACTCTGAATGATTATCAGCCGGGTGATGAAGCGGGGTTGAAATCCGCCACTTTCACGGTGGTGGGAGATTATGCTTACGGCCTCTTGCACGGCGAAAGCGGCGTGCATCGCCTGGTGCGCATTTCGCCCTTCGACGCCGCCCAGCGGCGGCACACCTCTTTCGCATCGGTCTTCGTCAGTCCCGAAATCGACGATTCCATCACCATCGAGATAAAACCGGAAGACCTCCGGGTGGACACCTACCGCTCCTCCGGGAAGGGTGGCCAGCACGTCAACACCACGGATTCGGCCGTGCGCATCACGCACATTCCCACCGGCGCGGTGGCGCAGTGCCAAAACGAGCGCTCGCAGCACCGCAACCGCGAGATGGCGATGAAGCTTCTGCGTTCGCGCCTTTACGAACTGGAACTGCGCCGGCGGCGACAGGTCTCAGACAAGCTGGAGGCTTCCAAGGCCGATATTGACTTTGGCAGCCAGATTCGCTCCTACGTCCTGCACCCGTATCGATTGGTGAAGGACCATCGGACCAAATTCGAAGTTGGCGATGCCGACCGCGTGCTCGATGGTCACTTGGATCCGTTCATCAAGTCCTACCTGCTCGCACAGCGGGGGGAGGCAAAACCCAGTTCTTAAAGGCCGACGTATTAGGCTTTTGGACGCACGTAGGAGGGCGCATTGTGGCACGCCTTTCTGTCCAAGCTGTTCGGGTGACTTTTGGGCATTGATATACTTGGCTGACAGTGGGACAAAATCACAGGGGGATTACCGCAGCATCAACAACACGGTCCGCCGCTGTGAGAACTCCCGCTGTTGTTAAAAAGCCCCTCGAAGATGCACAGGAAGTTCTCGACGTGATGTGGCTTCAGCACTCTAACTTCTTCAGGCAAATCGTCCAGCGGAACCCACCCCTGCTTTACCTTTGTTTTCATACGCTCCTTGTAATCTTTCATCGTCCCGGCAAGCTCCTTATAGCCTTTCATGGTCCCGGCATGGAAATAGACGACCTCGGGCCATATGTCCAGCTTCGCCCCAATTCTCAGTGCGGTGTCATAAACGGCCAATTCACCGAACGTATGAATGGCTTTCGTTGCAGACTCGACGCCCTGGAGCAATTCACAAAACGATTGGCAATGTATGATTTCCTCTAGATTGGCCGACAGTTCATCGCTCGCCCCTTTCAAGGTGGGTGCCCCAAGACGCCGCTGGTGCTTCTAAATCTTTCCCTCATTATCCTTGTATAGGTTATCAAACTGGAGGACGGTCTCTATGGAATCAAATTGGTGGTAGCGTTCCAATTGTGCGTCAAGTATAGGCGCATACGTGACGTTGTAGATGCTCACTAGTTTGTGGAGTCGAAGCCACGGACTCCCTTGGGGGAGTTGGCGAAGGATATGCATCAAACAGTCGGCCAGCAGTTGGTCGCCTGGCTGCGCTTTGAGGTGCCCGAAGCATTGCCGGGCTTTCGTGGACAGGTTCTTGATTTCATCCGTCGTCATTGACTGCTTCTTTTGAGCATTATAACGCATGAGAAATGTTTATTTGTGTATGGCCCATGGTTCTGTGCCCAGGCAGGGCAACAAAATGCTTGGAAGACCTTCGGTCTGACCGTAAACTAAGCCCATGTCGAAAATCGGTATTTGGCTCGCTGTTGCCCTCTTCATTGGGGGGTGTTCTGTGACCGTGGGAGTGGTCATAGGTCAATTGTGGCTGGTGCGTCATGCATGGATTCAATGGCCACTTTGGGCGACCTTTGTGATTGCCCTCTTTATGGCCTTGCGTGAGGCACTTTGGTTCCGAAGCTGTTTTTGGCAAGTTGTACCCTACTTGGTTTCCCCTTTATCATCCAAAAGCAATCCCACTCCACCCATCACCCCCCTCCCCCCGTCTCTCTCGGAGCTTGAAATCCAAAGGATGATATCAATGTACCCACACCAAAGAACGGCAACTGCATGGTTAAACTCGGCGGGAAACTTGCGGATTGATGGGTGTATAGTTATACATAACTGTTCTAACGAACAGATGAAGGTTCTGTCTTTGCAAAACCTTAAAGTAGCGCTGGGTCAAAATACCACATTGTTCAGCGACTATAGAAAGGACATCGGAGTTGACGTCGGTCCGAGAATCTTCCATGAGCATCTTCTTTCAATTGATTTGCATGAGGACCAAGCAGAAAAGATTCTGGAAAAGTTTCACGGCGTAGATTCTCGTGCATTCGTGGAAATTTTTGTCTCTGGGAAACTTGTGTTTTCCTATGCGGGAAAGGAACATACAAAGCCTGTCAGTATGGTCTTCAACACCGAAGCTAGACGATAGGAATAATCTGAGGTCAGGAGGATTCATATGGGCTACGAAGTGTTTGTAAGCCACAGCATGAGGCAAGAGGATTTGGGGATTGTATACACGGCAGCACAGGACGCAAAGGCACGAGACATCAACTGCTACATCGCAGAGAGGGACTGGCAGTTTGGGAGTTCGTTGCCCGAAAAGATAGAAGCCCACATCCGTACGTGCGATTGTTTTGTGGCGTTCCTCACTGTCGGCGGGGCTCATTCGCAGTGGGTCAATCAAGAAATCGGCTGTGCCGTAGGACTCCGCAAACACCGGATTCTTGTCGTGGAACAAGGCGTCGAGGTTAAGGGCTTTGATATCGGAAAAGAGTACATCTTCCTGAATAGGTGGAATCCCTGGGAAGCAATTGCAATGTTAAACACCTTTCTATCCTAACTCAAGGACATGAAGGAAAAGCAGCAGAATGCCGCCCTTTTTGTCCTTGGCGTTGTGGCACTAATAGCTCTTTTTGGCGGGGGAGAATAGCGGAAACCACCTTGACAAGTGACGTGCAAGGTGGTATCCCGACACCGTATGTACTGCGCCTCTTGCGGGAAAAACATGCCTGATGGGTCGGCGTTCTGCCCAGGCTGCGGCAGAGGCGCATCCTTCACTCCAGTCCAGGGCAAGGCGACCAACCCACTCGAAACGCTTTGGAAGGCATTCGGGGCGGCTGTCATCATCCTTGGGGCAATCTTGTTCCTTGTCTGGAATTTCAGTAATAAGAATACGCCCCCGCTTGGCTCAGCGGGCGGCATAAGGTCGGTCCTGCCGATCCGCCAGCCCGTGGTGCAGAAAATCTTTTCAGGCGATATACCCGTGGGTGCTGGTCAATACCAGTCTTGGACGCTGACGATTTCCCCGGAGATGACCAATGCACAACTAGTCGGGTCATTCCGTGCAGCCGGAGGCTCGGGGAGTGACGTCCAGGCGGTCGTGACAGACCCCGACGACTTCGAGAATTGGATTAACGGGCATCAGTCGAGAGCTTACTATTCGACCGAAAGAACCACGAGCGGTCAGATAAATCTCCATCTTGCACCAGGAACCTATATTATCGCCCTCAGCAACAGGTTCTCGGCGTTCACCAACAAGGAAGTGGCCGTAGACCTTGAACTCCGCTACATGAGGTAATTCGGGAGTCTTGCCCCTCTGTCAGCCAAGTATATCAATGCCCAAAGTCGAGCCGCCCGTCTCGGCTGGCGGCCAGCGCCGTGCCGACTACGCCTTCCCCCTCTTGGGGTGGACATTTTGTCTTCCTTGTAGGTACCGTGAGCTAGGCTCATTTTCTTCTTGACAAAGCCTAGGAATGGTAACATAGTAACCTGGGGACTGTTTGCTGGTCCTGTATGACCGGGACTCGGGACTCGGGACTCGGGACTCGGGACTCGGGACTCGGGACTCGGGACACGGGACTCGGGGTTAGGGATTGAGGATTAGGGAAGCCATGGGCGCGAGATGGGCAATTCACGCGCTCAAGGTTAGGCATGCCATGAAGGGACCTCATTTAGACCGGATGTGCCGCTTTATCAATGATTTCTGCAAGGTCCGGGACGGAATATTGCAAAAAAAAGATGTTAAAAAAGGGCGAGCGAAGCCGATAAGTGTATGAAAACAAATAAATCTCGGACAAAATGCCCGAGAGAAATTCGGACATTTTTGTATTACGTTCGGACATTTTCGTCTAACTGACATGGATTTTGCAGAAAACTGCGGATTTTTTGGCCTAAAATGGTCGTTCGCGCCAGCAAAGAGAGCGGGGTCCCTCTGCGTCAGCAGTTGGCGGAGCAGATCGTTCTTTACCTAGCGTTCGAAATCGGGTGCTGTCCTAATTTCGGATGTAGCGCCGGCTTCCAGCCGGCATTGAGCCGCCAAGATGGCGGCGCTACGTTCAAATCAGGACAGCACCCGAAATCGTTGACACTTCCGTCGAGCGTATGTTAGGGTGATGGTTTGTTTTGGCCTAACCATCTTTAATTGAGAAGAAGGAGGCTCTGATTGAGCGAGCCGAAGCACCACTATCTGTTTACCTCTGAATCTGTAACTGAAGGACATCCCGACAAAATTTGCGATCAGATCTCCGACGCCGTTCTTGACGCCGTCCTCGCCGCTGACCCCCGCGGCCGCGTGGCTTGCGAGTCCATGGTGAAGGACCAATCGGTTTACGTGGCGGGTGAGATTACAACCTCGGCCAAGCCCGACATCGAAAAGCTAGTCCGCGAAACCGTGTTGGGAATTGGTTATACCGATCCCGCCGGTGGTTTTACCGCCGAGAACTGCAAGGTGACCGTCAACCTAACCCGCCAAAGCCCTGATATCAGCCAGGGCGTGACCCCTGGTGGGGCCGGCGACCAGGGTCTGATGTTCGGATACGCGTGCAACGAGACGCAAGAGCTGATGCCGTTCCCCATCATGACAGCGCACAAGCTTTGCATGCGTCTGGCGGAAGTGCGGCGCAAGGGGATTCTCGATTTCGTGCGGCCGGACGGCAAATCGCAAGTCACGGTTGAATACAACGGCAAACAGCCCGTGCGCGTGGATGCCGTCGTTGTTTCCACGCAGCATGCGGCGAGCGTCAGCACCGAGACCTTGCGCGAGGGGGTGCTGGAGTGCGTGATCAAACCGGTTATCCCGGCGCACTTGCTGGACGCCAATACCAAGTTCCATATCAATCCCACCGGACGCTTTGTGACGGGCGGGCCGGTCGGTGACTCCGGCCTTACCGGGCGCAAGATCATCGTGGACACTTACGGCGGCAGCGCCCATCATGGCGGCGGATGCTTTTCCGGGAAGGATCCGACCAAGGTCGATCGCTCCGCGACTTACATGGCGCGGTACATTGCCAAGAACATCGTGGCATCGGGCATTGCCGACCGCGCGGAAGTGCAGCTTGCTTACGCCATCGGGGTCGCTGACCCTGTCTCTGTCATGGTTGACACCTTCTGCACCGGCCGCATTGGCCAAACCCAACTCGAGGATCTCATTCGCAAGCATTTCAAGCTGACTCCGCAGGGCATTATCGAGTCGCTCGACTTGCTGCGCCCCATTTACAAGAAGACCGCGGCTTATGGCCACTTTGGCCGTCCCGACCCCGATTTTTCCTGGGAGAAGACCGACAAGGCCGCAATCCTGAAGAAGGAGGCGGGCCTCTAGATGGCTTCCACCAAGAAACTAGCTGGTGATGTAAAAGATTTCAACCTTGCAGCAAAAGGGAAATTGCGGATCGAGTGGTCCAATCAGTGGATGCCCGTTCTCCAGATCATCCGCAAGCGTTTCATCAAGGAGCGCCCGCTGGAGGGCGTGCGGATTTCTGCCTGTCTGCACGTGACGACAGAGACCGCGAATCTGGCCATCACCTTGCGTGACGGCGGCGCGGATGTTGTCCTGTGTGGTTCCAACCCCTTGAGCACGCAAGATGATGTGGCGGCATCGTTGGCGAAGGATTACAAGATTCCAACTTACGCGATCAAAGGCGAAGACAAAGAAACGTATTATTCCCATATCGTTTCCGCGCTCGACCACAAACCCCAAATTACCATGGATGACGGCGCAGACCTGGTCACCATGATCCTGACCAAACGCCCGGAGTTGGTGCCGGGAGTTTTGGGCGGGACGGAAGAGACCACGACGGGCGTCATTCGTTTGCGCAGCATGGCGAAAGACGGCATGTTGAAGTATCCCATCGTCGCCGTGAACGACGCGGATACAAAGCATCTGTTCGACAACCGTTACGGCACCGGACAATCCACCATTGATGGAATTCTTCGCGCTACCAACCTGCTTTTTGCCGGCCTTCACGTAGTGGTCTGTGGATACGGCTGGTGCGGGCGCGGCGTAGCCATGCGCGCCAAAGGGTTGGGGTCCGATGTCATCATTACCGAAATCAATCCCACACGTGCTCTGGAAGCGGTGATGGATGGCTTCCGGGTGATGCCGCTGGCCGAAGCCGCGAAGATCGGAGATGTCTTCGTTACCGTTACGGGAGACAAATCCGTCGTGACGGCGGAGCATTTCCGCCTGATGAAGGATGGGGCGGTGGTGGCGAATTCCGGCCACTTCAATGTGGAAATCGATATCCCGGCCCTGGAAAAACTCTCGCTGAGCAAGCGCCAGACGCGCGAATTCGTGGATGAATACACGATGCGCGACGGGAGGAAGATTTACCTGTTGGGCGAAGGCCGCCTGATCAATTTGGCGGCGGCGGAAGGCCATCCTGCGGTGGTGATGGACATGAGCTTCGCCGATCAGGCCCTCTCCGTCGAGTACATGGTCAAGAACGCCAAGAGCCTCGAACCCAAGGTTTATCCGGTGCCCGCGGATATTGATCAAAATGTGGCCCGGCTCAAGTTGCAATCTTTGGGGATCAACATTGATAAACTGACACGCGAGCAGGAAAAGTATCTTTCCTCCTGGTCGGAAGGCACGTAGCGGAGCTTCCGGCGGGCTGGGAGTGAATTTCAGTTTCGTTTCTCGATTCGTTACCAAGGAACAACGGAAGATGAAAGAATTCGCGACGTGGGCGTTGGACACCGCCGTAGCGCGCGGCGCTACATACGCCGATGTAAGGGTGCTTGACACCCGCCAGCGCTATCTCTCCACCAAAAATGGGCAAACTTCCCAGGTAAGGGAATCGCAGTCCCTGGGACTGGGTGTTCGGGTGATCGCGGGGGGAGGGTGGGGTTTTGCTGCCACCGATGCGTTGACCCGCGCGGACGTGGACCGGACCGCGGCTTTGGCCGTGGAGATTGCCCGCGCCAGTGCCCTGACCAAAAAGCACAACATCCACCTGGTTCCGGAAGAAAAGTTCGTGGACCATTGGGCGGCTCCCTGCCGGATCGATCCGTTTTCCATTCCTGTATCTTCCTGCTTGGAACTCATGCTCAAGATCGACGCGGCGCTGCGCCAAGTGCCGGGTGTGACGCTGGCCGAAGCCGCGATGGATTTTCGCCGCATCGAGCAACTCTTCCTTTCCAGCCTGGGCTCGGAAATCTATCAATTGAAGACCCAGACGGGCGCCGGATATGTGGCCACCTCGTTTGCCGGGAATGAGATCCAGCGCCGATCCTATCCGAATTCGTTCGGGGGGCAATATCAGACCAAAGGTTATGAGCTGGTGGAAGAACTCGAGCTTTTGGAGAATGCGCCCCGTGTCGCGGAGGAGTCCGTGGCATTGCTCAAGGCGGATCAATGCCCCGCCGGCGTGAAGGACATCATTCTCGACAGCTCGCAGTTGGGTTTGCAGATTCACGAATCCATCGGCCACCCTATTGAGCTGGATCGCGTGCTGGGGACAGAGGCAAACTTCGCGGGAATGAGTTTCCTGACCCTCGAAAAGCTGGGCTCGCTCCAATATGCCTCCGAGATCGTCAACGTCGTTGCGGACGCCACCCCCGCGCACGGCCCCGGGCTTGGCACTTTTGCCTACGACGATGAAGGTGTTCCCGCCCAGTGCACGCCAATCATCCAGTGTGGCCTGTTTGTCGGTTACCTCAGCTCACGTGAAACCGCTTCGGTTATCGGCCGGCAACGCTCGAGCGGAGCGATGCGCGCGGAGAGCTGGAATCGGATTCCGCTGATCCGCATGACCAACGTGAGCATCCTCCCCGGAACCTGGAAACCGGAAGACCTGATTGCCGACACCGATGATGGCATTTTTATGGAGACGAACCGGAGTTGGTCGATCGACGACCGGCGCTACAACTTTCAGTTTGGCACCGAAATCGGTTGGGAGATTCGCGGCGGAAAGAAAACCCGGATGCTCAAAAACCCCAGCTACGGCGGTATTACCACCGATTTTTGGAATTCCTGCGACGCCATTTGCGGTCCCCAGTACTGGACGTTGTGGGGGACTCCCAATTGCGGCAAGGGGCAGCCGATGCAGGCCATGGGCACGGGCCATGGCGCCTCACCGGCGCGTTTCCGCAAAGTGCAAGTGGGAGTGGCATACCCCGGATGAAGACATTGGTGATTTAGTGATTTAGCGATTGAGTGATTGAAAGATCAGGGGCGCATCAAGATTACCGACTATGGTTTACTAATCACCAAATCACCAAATCACCAAATCGCTAAATGACCCAATGAACCTGACACGTCAACGCGCGGAAGAAGTTTTCGACAAAGTGCTGAAGTACTCCACGGCTGATGAAACCGAGGCCATGGTCTCATCCACCTCCTACGCTCTCACCCGCTTCGCCAACAATACGATTCACCAAAACGTGGCGGAAGAGACGGCGTCGCTTTCGGTCCGGGTGGTAAGCGAAGGGCGCATGGCGCGGGCCAGCACCAACAAATTTGACGAGACCTCGATCCGCAAGCTTTGCGAGGACGCTCTGGCGCTGGCGCGGCTACAGCCGCCCGACCCCGATTTGCTGCCCATGCCGGGGCCGCAGACTTATCGCGCCCTCGACCGTTTCTTCACCGAGACCGCGCAACTGACGCCGCAGACGCGGGCGGAGACCGTGGCGAAGGTGGTGGATCGCGCGGAAAAAGACGGCCTGACGGCCGCCGGGGTGTTTTCGAGCGGCTCCTCGGCGTTCGGTCTGTTCAACTCCCGCGGCATAAAAGCCTATCATGAAGAAACCATGTCGGAGTTTTCTGTGACCATGATGAGTGACTCCAGTTCCGGTTGGGCGAAGAAAACGGCGCCCTATTGGATGGAACTTGAGCCCTTGGAGCTCGCGGAGCGCGCGGCGCAGAAGGCCGTCGCCAGCCGCGAACCGCGGGAAATTGCGCCGGGCCGCTACACGGTGATCCTGGAGCCCTCCGCCATGCTCGATCTTATGGGCTTCATGACCCTGGACTTCAGCGGATTGGCCGTACACGAGCAGCGCAGTTGCTTGACCGGCCGCGTGGGCCAGAAAGTGTTCGGCGAAAACATCAACCTCCGCGACGACGTTTTCCATCCTTTGCAGACCGGCGCTCCCTTCGACGGAGAGGGAATTCCCCGCCAGCGCGTGGCGATGGTCGAGAAGGGGGAAGTGAAAAACCTGGTCTATTCGCGCCAGACGGCGCACAAGTTAGGCATGCAGCCCACCGGCCACGGATTCCCACTGCCCAATGAGTATGCCGAAGCTCCGCTTAACATCATCATGGACGGCGACCGCTCGAGTGTGGAGGATATGATTCGATCCACCGAGCGCGGATTGCTGGTCACCCGTTTCTGGTATATTCGGGAAGTGGACCCCTACAAGAAAATCCTGACCGGCATGACGCGCGATGGGACATTCTGGATCGAAGACGGCCAGCTCCGGCAGGGGGTCAGAAACCTGCGCTTCAATCAAAGCTTAGTCGACATGCTGGGCCAGGTGGAAATGATGGGCACGCCCCAACGCACCGCCGGGGAAGAGTCATTCGAAATGGTTGTGCCCGCCGCCAAAATCCGCGAATTCAATTTTGCTTCCAGCACCAAGTACTGATTGGGTGTAAAATCGGCCGGGAGCTTCCCCTGACCTCTGGCCCGTCTTTGGTAGTGCTACAGTTTGATGTGGAGGCGGCTTCACGCCGCCATGTGGTCCGTCAGTTGACGGATAAACTCGCCGCTACAACCTCAAACTGTACTTACGCCGTCTTCCGTGCCTTGACAATCCTGACGAGCAGGTGTTAGAAGAATGAATTGGCTCTGTGGCGCTATCGTCTAGGGGTTAGGACGTCAGATTCTCAATCTGAAAACCCGGGTTCGATTCCCGGTAGCGCTACCAACTCTCCTTAGGCTACTGCAAGACTTCCAGCCCTATACTCCATCGTCTGACTACATTCCAGCCTCCGGAGGGAACATGGACATCGCCGTGAGGATCTACGAGCGCATCAAGACCGAGGGCAAATGACGTGAGGTCCCCTTGGGCTTATTGGTCCGCCCGGAACCCACTTCAAGTACCCAGGTGACCTTGCCGGCACCCCCCTGCTTCTTCGGCGCAGGTGATCCCGATCCTCACGTTCCCTGGGAAAGAGTTCAGGAGTCAGCGTCGGTACTCTCCGCGCTCGGAGGTGATGTTACGTTGCGACGCTACCCAAACCTGCGCCATGCAATCAATCAAGATGAAATCGAGCACGCCAAAGAACTCTTGTCGCGGCTTATCCCTGAGGAGGATTAGTGACGGTCTCCGACCGTGCCGAAGGCAATTGGCGCGGGCGCTTCAAGAGTGACATAATGTGCGAGCCGGACTTCGAACGACTGCGAGACCTTACGAAACATAGTGGCCGATTGACGGTGGCTGGATGTGCAACTGGAAAGGCGCTGGAGGTTAGGCTTCAAACCTGAAAGGCAAAGCCTTTATCGGCTGGCAGCGTGAAACGCTGTGTGCGGTGAGGAAAGCCCACTGATATTATTCCTTTGTGTCCGGATGACTTGCGGGCGAGAAGACGAGGTGCGCTGATGAAAGCAACGCAATTGCTTCACAACCTGGGCCAGAGCCTCTGGCTCGACAATATCACACGGGATCTGCTGGATACCGGCACACTTAAGCGCTACATCGATGAACTGTCGGTGACCGGGCTTACCTCCAATCCGACGATCTTCGACCATGCCATCAAAAACAGCACTGCTTACGACGCCCCCATCCGCGAGAAACTAAACAAAAGCAAATCAGGAGAGGCGCTTTTCTTCGAGCTGGCGCTGGAGGACATCACCCGGGCCGCCGCATTGTTCCGGCCCATCCATGACCAGACCGATGGCGTGGACGGTTGGGTGTCGCTGGAAGTGTCACCCTTGCTGGCGTACGACACCGCCAGCACATTGGCCGCGGCCAAGAATCTGTATGCGCAGGCGGGACAGCCTAACCTGTTCATCAAGATCCCTGGAACCAAGGAGGGCTTGCCGGCGATCGAAGAAGCGATATTTGCCGGCATCCCTATCAACGTCACGCTGCTGTTCTCCCGCGAGCAATATGTGGCGGCTGCCGAAGCGTTCCTGCGCGGTATCGAGCGGCGCATCGAGGCCGGGCTCAAGCCTGTTGTCGGCTCCGTCGCTTCAATATTCATCAGCCGCTGGGACGCGGCGGTGATGGGCAAGGTTCCCGAGTCGCTGCGCGATCAGCTTGGCATTGCCATCGCCAAGCGTGCGTACAAAGCTTACCGTGGATTGCTTGATTCGCCCCGCTGGCAGCGCGTTTCGAACGCCGGCGCGCGGCCCCAACGGCTCCTCTGGGCCAGCACGGGAACCAAAGATCCAACGGCGTCCGACGTCCTTTACATCAAGGCCCTCGCTGCGCCTTTTACGGTGAACACGATGCCGGAGGGCACCTTGAAAGCCCTCGCCGATCATGGCGAATTGGGCACGATCCTGCCGGCAGACGGTGGCGACTGCGAGGAAGTGTTGGCGCAGTTCGCCAAAGCCGGAATTGATGTCGACGCCCTCGCCGCCCAGCTTCAGGAGGAAGGGGCGAAATCATTTGTTAAGTCCTGGAACGAACTCATGGAAGTAATCATCTCCAAAAGCACTGCGCTCAAAGAGGCCGCGGCCCGTTGAGGGTCGAGGTTCATCGTTCCGAGAATGAAACCTTCAAAATTTTGCGGGTGTTGCAAACCTAAAGTCACGGAGGCCGCCAGGTGAATGTACTAGTTGTTGATATAGGCGGGACGCACGTTAAGGTCCTCGCCAGCGGGCAAACCGAACCTCGGAAGTTTCCCTCCGGCCCCACCGTGACGCCCCAACGCTTGGTCTCCGGAGTCAAGAAGCTCACGGCGGATTGGGAGTACGACGTCGTGTCGATGGGCTACCCGGGGCCGGTTCTGCGCAACCGGCCGGTAGCTGAGCCGCATAACCTCGGGACCGGATGGATGGGGTTTCAGTTTGAAAAGGCGTTCGGGCGCCCTGTAAAGATCATCAATGATGCGGCCATGCAAGCCTTGGGAAGCTATAAAACCGGGAAGATGCTTTTCCTGGGCTTGGGAACCGGCCTCGGGTCCGCGATGGTTGTGGATGGCGTCGTCGAACCAATGGAACTGGGCCATCTTCCTTACAAGAAGGCGACCTACGAAGATTACGTGGGTCTCCAAGGATTAGAGAAGTGGGGCAAAAAGAAATGGCGGCGTCATGTCGCGGACGTGGTTGCCCGCTTCATCGCCGCCCTCGAGCCCGACGACGTAGTGCTGGGAGGAGGCAACGTCAAAAAACTGAAATTGCTGCCTCAAGGATGCCGGGCGGGTGACAATGCGAACGCTTTCCTCGGAGGATTTCGCCTGTGGGAGCAGGCCGGTGATCAGATCCCCCCGCTGGCGCAAAAGCCCTTCATGGAGAAGGCGGGAGGCGAAAGGAGCACCAAGATGGCAAGAGCGGTAGGGACAGGTCCCCAAGGCCAGGCTCTGAAACCCCTGACGAAACGAAAGGCCTGGAAGGCTCTCCAAGCCCACTATAAGAAGGTCCGCGAATTACATTTGCGCAAACTCTTTGCGGATGATCCCCAGCGCGGCGAGCGAATGACGGCCGAGGCTGTGGGCCTCTTTCTGGACTACTCGAAGAACCGCATCACCGACGAAACGGTCAAACTTCTCATCGAACTGGCCGAGGAATCAGCCCTGCAATCCCGGATCGACGCCATGTTTCGAGGGGAGAAGATCAACACCACGGAGAAGCGGGCGGTCCTGCACGTGGCCCTGCGCGCACCTAAGGGAGCGTCTATCATTGTAGACGGCGAGGATGTAGTGCCCCAGGTCCACGCCGTGCTCGATAAAATGACGGACTTTTCAAACCGCGTGCGGAGCGGGGAATGGGAAGGACACACCGGCAAACGCATTCGCAATGTCATTAATATCGGCATTGGCGGCTCCGACCTCGGCCCGGTTATGGCTTACGAAGCGCTTAAGCATTACAGCGACCGCGCCCTGACATTCCGCTTCGTCTCCAACGTTGATAGCACCGACTTCGCTGAAGCCGTCAACGATCTCGATCCCTCCGAAACCCTCTTCATCGTCTCTTCGAAAACCTTCACCACGCTGGAGACGATGACGAACGCCCACACGGCCCGCGACTGGTCACTGGCAGGTCTGGAGGGTGACGAGAAATCGGTCGCCAAGCACTTTGTGGCGGTGTCGACGAACGCGGCGGAAGTAGCGAAGTTCGGGATCGATACGGCCAACATGTTCGGCTTCTGGGATTGGGTGGGCGGACGCTACTCCATGGACTCGGCGATTGGCCTTTCCACGATGCTGGCCATAGGTCCGGATAACCTTCGGGCCATGTTGGACGGCTTCCACCAGATGGACGAGCACTTCCGCACGACACCTTTTGAGCGCAACCTGCCGGTCCTCTTGGGACTTCTGGGCGTCTGGTACACCGACTTTTTCGGCGCCCAGACGGTGGCAGTCTTACCTTACGAGCAGTACCTCAAGCGATTCCCCGCCTATCTCCAGCAGTTGACCATGGAGAGCAACGGCAAGCACGTCACGCTCGATGGAACCCAGGTCACTTACGCCACGGGTCCGATCTACTGGGGTGAGCCGGGAACCAACGGGCAGCACTCGTTCTACCAATTGATCCACCAGGGCACCAGGCTTATTCCCTGTGACTTCATCGCCTTTGGACAGGCGCTCAACCCGCTGGGACGGCACCACGACATGCTGCTGGCGAACGTCTTCGCCCAGACCGAGGCGCTGGCGTTTGGGAAGACGCCGGAGCAAGTCAAGGCGGAGGGCACGCCGGATTGGCTGGTGCCCCACCGGGTTTTCCAGGGCAACCGCCCGTCCAACACCATCCTTGCAGACCGGCTCACGCCCGGAGTGCTCGGCAAGCTGGTCGCCCTTTACGAGCACAGCGTATTTACCCAGGGCACCATCTGGCAGATTAATTCCTTCGACCAGTGGGGCGTGGAACTCGGCAAGGTATTGGCCCAGCGCATTATCCCCGAACTCGAGAGCCCGCAAGAGCCCACGCTCGGACATGACAGTTCAACGAATGACCTGATCCGGCGCTACCGGAAGCTCAAGGGGTGATTCATGCAAATTGGAATGATTGGGCTGGGAAGGATGGGGGCCAACCTGGTGCGGCGGCTCATTCGAGGCGGCCACCGGTGCGTGGTCTTCGACATGTCGCCGAACGCGGTCGACGAGTTGGTCCGGGAAAAAGCGGATGGCAGTTCCTCCCTTCAGGATTTCGTCACGAAGATCGAGAAGCCTCGGGCAATATGGTTGATGGTCCCGGCCGCAGTCGTGGGTAAGACCATCGCCGACCTCCTGCCACATCTTGAGGCGGAGGACATCCTCATTGACGGCGGCAATTCCTACTACGTGGATGACATCCGGCGCGCCAAGGAACTCGCAGCGAAGCGGATTCACTACATAGACGTGGGGACGAGCGGCGGTGTATGGGGTCTGGAGCGCGGTTACTGCATGATGATCGGCGGCGAAAAGGATGTGGTCAAGCATCTCGATCCAATCTTTTCGACGCTGGCCCCAGGCGCGGGTAATTTGCCGCGCACGCCGGGACGGGAGAAGTTGGACGGCACGGCCGAGCAAGGTTACCTGCACTGCGGTCCCAACGGCGCGGGCCACTTCGTCAAGATGGTGCACAACGGTATCGAGTACGGTATCATGGCCGCCTACGCGGAGGGGTTGGGCGTCTTGCACGACGCTAACTTGGGGAAGGATCAGCACGCTATCGACGCCGAGACCACGCCCCTGCCTCATCCCGAGAATTACCAGTTCGATTTCAATCTGCCTGACATCGCGGAGGTGTGGCGGCGCGGCAGCGTGATCGCGTCGTGGTTGCTGGACCTGACGGCGGCCAGCTTGGTGAAAGATCCCGCGCTCTCCCAGTTCGCGGGGCGGGTTTCGGACTCCGGCGAAGGCCGGTGGACGATCAAGGCCGCCATTGACGAGGCGGTGCCCGTACCGGTTCTCTCCGCCGCGCTCTACCAGCGCTTCACCTCGCGCGGTGAGGCGGATTATCAGGACCGGTTGCTCTCCGCCATGCGCTACGGCTTCGGCGGGCACTTGGAAAAAGCCGCCGGCAAATAACCTGGTGGGCGGGAATTCGGCCATTTCCTGCCGCCGGACTTGCAGAACGAGCCGCATTTTCATTCCGACTTTTGCCGCCTCCCCGCTGTGATCGACCTGTGCGAACAGAGCGACGCCTTTCGCCCGCAGCATCGCTTGAAGCTTTTCCACGGTCTGATCTACCGAATGACTGCTGGGGGTGTTCACGATTCCGTTGTCCTTATTGGATATCATATATACCCCGTTAGTATTTTTAAACTGCCAATGAGCGGAAGTCTCCATCAGGCTCGTCAAACCAGGACAATCTTGTTTCGCTGGACATGATTGGCTGAATCCCCACGCGCGACCGCCCCTTTAGTCTGGAAAATAGGATGACATTTTGTTACTATTCTTCCCGGGTGATCCATGAAGCTTCGTCCACGGATGCTAGTAGTGCCCCTAGCATTAGGGCTGAGCACTGTCCTGATGGCCGTTCAGATCGACGACTTCCCACACTTGCGATTTGAAGACGTTCCCACCGAAACCAACGAAAAAGCCGAGTTCACATTCGGGCGGCTGCGGTTCGCGACGAGTGCGGGATCCTTTGGCGGTTGGCGCCGCGGCGGGTGGTCTGAGGATTTCCCCAAGGCCGACCGCCAATTCGTTCAAGGCGTGCGGCGTCTCACCCGGCTCGATGCTCGAACAACCGAAAAGATCATTGACCTCGATAGCGATGAAATCTTCAACTGGCCGTGGATCTATGCCGTCAACGTAGGCCGTTGGGACTTCACCGAGGCGCAGGCCAAGCGGATGCGCGAGTACCTGCTCAAAGGTGGCTTCCTGATGGCCGACAATTTCCACGGCGCCGCCGAGTGGGAGACTTTTCTCGCGGGCATGCACAAGGTTTTCCCGGATCGCCCCGTCGAGGACTTGAAGAACACGGATGAGATTTTTCATGTCCTCTATGATCTGGACGAGCGGTTCCAGATACCCGGGTATCAGTACATCTGGACGGGCAGAACGTATGAAAGGGACGGCATTGAGCCGCACTGGCGCGCCATTCGCGACGATAAGGGCCGAATCCTGGTGGCCATTTGCCACAACATGCACCTGGGAGACGCCTGGGAGCACGCCGACGATCCGCGCTATCCCGAGCGGTTTTCTTCCCTCGCCTATCGTATGGGAATTAATTACATCATTTATGGTATGACGCACTAACCGCAGGAAATGGCCCTTGGCCTGACAAGAACGTAGCCGCATCGGTGTCACCTGCCATCCAAGCTTTTTATGAAGAGAAGAGATTTCGTCAAATACGGATGTGCAAGCGTCGCGGGATTTGGGGCCGCCCGGCTGCTGGGGGCGCAGATGCATCCGGAGTCGATGCCCGAAGTGGCAGGCGCGGATATCACTCTCAAAATCTCTCCGGTGATTGTGCAACTCGATCCTAGTCGCGCCATCAGCACCATCGGCTATAACGGCGCCTCGCCGGGCCCCGTCTTGCGAATGCGCGAGGGCAAACAAGTTACCGTGGATGTACTGAACGAAACCGACGTGCCCGAGCTCGTGCACTGGCACGGGCTGTTCATCCCGCCCGAGGTCGACGGCTCGGAGGAGGAAGGTACTCCGATGGTCCCTGCCCGCGGCCGCCGCCGGTACCAGTTTGTGCCGCGGCCCGCCGGCACGCGCTGGTATCACACCCATGCCATGGCGGGCATCGATTTGCACCGAGGCACGTACACAGGGCAATTCGGTTTCGTCTTCATCGAGCCAGCCAATAATCCGGGCCGCTACGACCAGGAAGTATTTCTGGCGCTGCGCGAATGGGAGCCATACCTGTCCTCTGAAGATATGGATGAGATGGAAATGGGAACCCTCGGGCCTCAGCCCGAAAAGCCGGCGGTCCCCGACACCCGGCAAAATGGCTTGGAAGTTGGCTATCGGATTTTCTCCATTAACGACAAATCGCTCGGTGCGGGTGATCCGATTCGTGTCCGGGAGGGCCAGCGCCTGCTGGTGCATATCCTCAATGCCAGCGCCACGGGCAACCGCAGCGTTGCCTTTGCGGGCCACTTGTTTCATGTGGTGGCGCTGGACGGGAACCCTGTGGCCTCCCCGCAGTCGGTAGAAGTTCTGGCCCTCGGTCCGGGCGAGCGCGTTGACGCCATCGTGGAGATGAACCGGCCTGGCATCTGGATCCTGGGCGCAACCACGGATGCTGACCGCAACGACGGCATGGGAATCATGGTCGAGTACGCCAATCAGCATGGAGACCCTCAGTGGGTGGCGCCCACCAAGATCCAATGGGACTACACCATCTTCGGCCCACCCGCGTTGCGGCCGGCGCCCGACCAAACCATCGACATGGTGTTTGAAGTGATTCCTGGCGGCCCCGGAAAGTTCAATCACTGGCTCATCAACGGCAAGGAGTATCCGCACGAGCGCGAGTTCGTCCTGAAAGAAGGTACGCGCTACCGCCTGGTCTTTCACAATCGCAGCGATGACGCCCACCCCGTGCACATGCACCGGCACGTCTTTGAGCTTGTGGACATTAATGGAAAGAAGACCTCCGGGGTGATTAAGGACACGGTTGTAGTGCCGAACTATGGGCGCGTTGCGGTGGACCTGGTGGCCAACCAGCCGGGGCTCACTCTCTTTCACTGTCACAACCAGCAGCACATGGACTTTGGCTTTAAGGCGCTTTTCCAATACGCGTGAGCCTGCCCGGAGTGGCATGCGCGCTCGCGCAGATGCGGGCTGGAGATGGATTGATTGGCTCATCGGTCCATGGGGCGATTGAATCATCGGGCGATCAGGTGGTTTTCGATTTTCGATTGTCGATTGTCGATTGTCAAATTGCGATTTTCGAGTTTCGAATTTCAATCTACGGTTCTCGACTCAGATAGTCCAAAATCGCTAATCCTGCTCATCACTCTTCACTCGCCACGGTTCTGGTGATTTGCGAAGTCGGCGAATTGGTTCATCTTCTCATCGAATATTGCCGATAACCGAGGTGGGGAAGTGTGGGCGGCCCGTAAGATCGTGAGCGTTCAAGGCTGCCTCCTTCTGCCCTCGGACCTTTTCCCTCGTCACTCATCACTCGTCACTCGTCACTGCCCTTCCGCCCTTTGCTTATCACTCGCCACTCGTCACTATTTCTTCAACTCCCTTTGTTTTCATCAACATCGTGGAGAGAAGTGCCTAACTCGTTTGTTTTCATTAATATCCTGGAGCGGCGGAAAACTGACATTTTTTCTATATTTGTTTTCAACAGATTACAAAAGGTCTGCCCTGTTTTTTGGGTCCCCTTTTTCCTTTGGCCCCAGCCACTGAGCATCGCTAACTATTTTATATTCAATAACATAGATTTTTGCAGGATTTTCGCTAATCATCTCTAACCCTTTTCGTTTCTAGTACATCGTGGAGAGACGAGCCTCCTTCTTTCTCCTCGGATCTGGTATTTAAGGGTAACTATTTTTATTTGAATAAGTTAAGGCCATCAGACATTTTTACTCTAAACTACTAACTGCTTTTCTTTCTAGCACATCGTGGAGAGCCGTAAAGAGGCGGTGGTTAATGAATAGTGGTTGGTAGCCAGTCAGCCGCCAGCCTACTGCGTACTGCGTACTGCTTTCTGCCCACTGCCGGAAATCCGCCAACGGGCAGCCTCCCGTGGCTAGCCACTAGCCACTAACCACTAGCCATCAAGGACTTGCCCTGACACCTAGCCTTACTGCGTGATTTCACCCTGCCACAGTTCTCCGCACCGTTCTCCCGCAAGATGCCGGCCATAGCCTACTATAAATTCTAGAAAATTCCTACCCGTAGGGGAAATTTATTAGGGAGGGCGTCTAATTGTCCGAACTGCCCCCTGCGCGCCTATTTTCCCCACTGATTCAGGTGGGGACAGAGAATACGTCCGGCTCCACGTATCGGAGCTTCAAATCCTCACCTGCCGGTGTGACCGCACTCGAATCAATTCTTCAACTTCCCAATAGGGTATCCCTGCCAAACATACTCCAGAACCTCGGGCAGGGTCTGTTGTTTCACGGTGCGGTCAGTGTGCCCGGCGTTACGGGCAAAAACGAATTGGTAATGATAGCCTTTGGCCGCGAGCACTTTCGCCATATTTTCATTGGCGACGACCCAATCGTGCATTTCGTCGCGCATGATATTTGGATTGAGAAGGTCCCGGTCGCCCACTTCCATCCAGATTCGAAGCGGCTTGGGTGGACTATTCGGGATCAGGTGTTCATGAAATTCCCATGCGCCGTGGGGGGTCTGCGGGTTATACGGCCACTGTTGATTGACGTAAGTTCCCGAATAGGTCAGAACGCGGTGGTAAAGATTTGGGTGGTACCAGGCCATGATCAATGCGCAGGAGCCGCCGGAACTGCCACCCATCGTCGCCCGGCCCTCGGGATCCTTGGTGAGCTTTACGTGGCATTTCGCCTTGACGAGAGGCAGCACTTCTTTCTCGAGGAACTTTGCATACCGGCCTGACATGGTGTCGTATTCCAGGCCGCGTTCGCTGCCCTGGGCGTCACCGCTGCCATTGCCTATGGAGATGGCGATCATCACCGGTACACGGTGCTCGGCGATCAGATTATCCAGGGCGGTGAACAACCCTCGGTCGGGTCCGTCCGCGCCGACGATGAAGGGCGCCACTTTGCCTGGAACATATTGTTTGGGGACGTAAACCGCCACGCGGCGAGTGTAGGGAGCGGGGTGGCTGGTGGTCACCAGCAGTTTGGCGGGGTCGGTGGGATCCGGCGTACCAAAAGTATGGGCATCGCGTGCGATGCCGGGATAAATTTTGCTGTCCGCCGAGCTCATGGTGAACTCATACACTGTTCCCTGCGGCACTCCTTCGTGTACGGACATCTCGGCGGCGGGCTGGTGAGTGGGCCCGATGATAAAGTTTCCGTCCACATTCGCCGGAGGATTGCTGCCGTCGGGTAACTCACTGGCCGTGACATAGCCAGGCGTGTGGGGATCGCGGGTAGGCGGCGTCGGGCGCGTCGCCGTCGGCGTCTGGACCATCGCCAGACCCGCGCCAACCATGAGGCCGATCAAAAGCGCAATGCTCTGTATACGGAACATGGGGATTCCTTTTTGTCGCAGTGATGTTTGATTTCCACCGCCAGGGAGAAGGCGCGGCTTGATTTCTTACTTTATAACATCCACGCGTGCAGCACCGAAGGCGGCGAGCAAAATATACCACCGAGGCTGGGGGCACCGCCATCCTGGCCGTGATCGACACGGGCAGGATGGCGCAGGGCGAGCGCAGCCATGCGATTCTGATGCGATTAGATGACGTGAATCGCGGAGCTGGTGGTAGGATCTGTTGCGAAGGAAACCTGCGCGCCTTTCTCTTTTTGTGCCGGGAGTGGGACGCAAAGAGTCATGTCATCCTTGAGACGCAAAACGCTTGCCTGGAGTCTAATTGCAGCGGTCGGAGCGTTGGTGTGGCTACTAGCACGGTTCACGCAATCACCTGCGCCGTCCGCTGATCTGAATCAGGATCTACAAAGCATCATTTCAGAATTAGTGCAGAAAGATCGGTCGGTCAAGAATTGCGTCTTGTCGGTGATGACGGGTGATGGCTCTTGGGAGTGGTCAGGCGCGGTGGGAATCGCCCACGAAGACGGCGGGGTGCCAATGACGAGCGACACCCCGATCTACATTGCCAGCGTCACCAAGCTGTATACCGCGACAGCCGTGATGCTGTTGATTGAAAAGGGAGCTGTTTCGCTGGACGATCCCATGGCGAAGTACCTTCCCAATGAGCTGATCCGGGGCATCCACATCTACCACGGGAAGGACTATTCCGCCGAAATCACGATTCGAGAATTATTGTCACATAGTTCCGGCATCGCCGATTACTACACCGAAAAATCCTCAGACGGAAAAAACCTGTTCGAATATTTCCTCGAAAAACCGGATCGGATGTGGACGGTGGACGAGACGATTGCACGGGCACGAAATGACCTTAAGCCCAATTTTCGTCCGGGCACGGGGGCATCGTATTCGGACACGAATTTCCAGTTGTTAGGCAAGGTGATTGAGGCAGTAACCGGCAAGCCGCTCCAGCTTGTCTACGAGGAGTTTTTCTTCCACCCGTTGGGCCTCGAGCACACCTGGTTGATCGGGCACTGGAGATCCCAGAACGTCCCGCCACCCTCTCCGGCGGACGTCTTCTTCCAAGACATGAACATCACCAGGATTCGTTCCAACGGGGCGTATTGGGCGGAAGGAGGAATTGTCTCCACTGCCGGAGAAATGAACATTTTCTTAAAAGCCCTCAATGAAGGGAGAATTATTCGTCCAGCTTCTCTGAAGCTCATGCACGATTGGCGCAGAATACAATTTCCGCTTCAGTATGGATATGGAACCATGTACTTCAACCTACCTTGGCCCATCAGGGCGCTAACCCGAATTCCGCCTCTGTGGGGTCATTCTGGTTCGACCGGATCATTCCTTTATTATTCTGAGTCACTCGATCTGTACATGGCAGGGTCGATCGATCAGACGGAATCCAAGACGAAACCGTTTATTCTAATGCGCAGAGTTATGAGGGCTATTGCGGCCCGCCGGCTGGCACAAGGCGGCAGCGCGGAGGTATCCGCTCGTTAGTTCAGTTCAGTGCGTCATCGCGTAAATGACGTAATTCACGCCGAGCCGGATTCCCATGTCGGAGTATTTTTGCGGATAGCGCGGATCGCCCGCCCATTCCCAGGAGTCACCCACATCGGAATTAAAGGTGATGGCCACCATGACCCGGCCCTTATCGTCGTAAATGCCCCGCCAGTGCGCCACTTTGCCGCCGTTCTTGGAACCCTCCCGCAAGTGCTCCTCGCCCACAATCTGGTACCGGTTGTCCAAATCGAAGACCGTGTGGAAGATGGGGTCGGAGCTGGGGATTTCCACGATGGGGCGGTCCGGGAAGACGAGCTTCATGCTCCTTTCGAACACCTCCCATTCCTCGGTTCCGTGGAAATCGTCGGCCATGAAGAAACCGCCGCGCAGCAGGTATTCGCGAAGCACTTTCCCCTGCGCTGGGGTCAAGCCCCATTCGCCCACCTGGACGGCATAGAGCCAGGGCCAGTTGAACACTTCATCCCCATCGTCCAGATTCACCGCTTGCTCGACGGAGCGCGTTTGCAGGAGAGTCAAATGCCGGAGCGCATGGGAAAGATTCCGGTCCGCGCGAGGAAAATCCTGGGTCCAAAGGGAAAGCCCCAGCCTCCAGTCTCCATTGAAGCGGCCGCGATAGCCGTCATTGGGGCCCGGCGGGTACATCAATCGCGCGAAGGTCCACTCGCCCTTCTCCTTCCAGTCCGGCGGCAACGGCATGTAACCGTATTCCACAGAGGGGTATTCTTTGAACGGGCGCTGGAAAGCATACAAAGCGCCGACCAGAGCCAAAGCGCACCATAATCCCCACAACGCCTTGGTGATACCCATACTAACCCTGCACTCGGCGAGAATTGCTTTCACCTCAAAGCCGTGCTTGACGGCCTGTCCCTCGCGAAGGCACCGCCCTCCATCTACAATGTAATCATCGGCCATGGAAAACCCTTCCCACAAATATCCTCGCAATGGCGCCGATTTTCAAGTCGGCATAAGGAAAGCACAGAAAGAATGGCACCCCACCGAACAAGTCCGCTGGAAGGCGCGAAAGGAATCTGGTATTCTATCTTTTTAGCACATCCAACGGCTGGATCAGGGCATCCTACAAAAGCGTAATCAGGGCTTCGAAACTTCTCGTACGCGTTGATGCACTAAGGGCAGGTATCGGGGGCAAAACCTCGGGCTGTCAGTGGTCTCGTGCATGTTTCAATTTTTCTTCAAGTATCCACGCCTGGTTTTTTCGCGAGGCGAGTTTGTCCTGCTGAGCGCTTGGCCCAAGTGGCTCCTGGGCTTACTTCTCCTGGCAACGATGGGCGCTCTGGCGGGGCTGATCCGCTCTCGTCTGCCGCAAGCGGCCCCTAGCGTCAGGAACTGGCGAGCCGTCGTCATCTGGCTTCTCCAATCCTGCCTGGCCGCGCTCTTACTCATCTTGCTGTGGCAGCCTGCCCTCATCATCGCTCAGCTCGAGCCGCAGAAAAACATCATCGCCGTCTTGATTGATGACTCCCGCAGCATGGCCACCATGGAGGACGGCCAAAGCCGCCTTGACCGGGCTGTAAAGGTCTTACAGGGCGGCGTCCTCGCCGATCTCCAGAAGCAGTTTCAGACTCGCCTTTATCGCCTCGACAGCCACCTGACGCGGGTTGCGAATTTGGGAGAATTGCAAGCCTCCACTCCGGTGACGCGTATCGGCCCCAGCCTCAAGCAATTCGCCGAGGAGAGCAGCGATTTGCCCATCGGGGCGGTGGTCCTGCTGAGTGACGGGTCTGACAATTCCGGCGGAATTGATTTGGACACCATCACGGCGCTCCGTTCCCGCCGGATTCCGGTCCACACTGTCGGCTTCGGGCGCGAACAGATGGCCCAGGACGTAGAGATCGACGACGCCAGCGTGGCGCCTCGCGCTTTGGCCGACTCGCGCTTGGCGGCCACGGTCCGTTTCCACCAGCACGGCTACGCCGGGCGCAAGTCAACCCTGCGGGTTCGCGATGGGGCAACGGTGCTTGCGACGCAGGGAATCACCTTTGCCGGCGACGGCGCGATCCAAACCGAGGACGTGATGTTCAACGCCGGAGGCGCGGGTGTTAAGGCGCTCCGCTTCTCCATCGATTTGCTTCCCGGCGAAGAAAACCCGGCAAATAACGACGTAACCCGGCTGGTGAATGTCGAGGCCGGCCGGCGGCGCATCCTTTACGTCGAGGGTGAGCCGCGTTGGGAGTACAAGTTCATCCGGCGCGCTGAATCGGATGACCACTTGGTGCAGTTAGCTTCCATGTTGCGCACGACCGAGAATAAGATCTACCGGCAGGGAATCGATGACCCCAAGGAACTGACCGAGGGGTTCCCCGCCTCCAGCGAGGAGCTTTTCTCTTACCGGGGGCTGATTATCGGCTCGGTTGAAGCCGACTACTTCACGCCTGCCCAACGCGAGTTGATCGAGGAGTTCGTCGACCGGCGCGGCGGCGGCCTGCTGCTGCTCGGCGGGCGCTTGGCCTTGGCGGATGGGGGCTGGGCGGCCTCCCGCCTTGCCGACCTGCTCCCTGCCCTCCTGCCCAGCCGGAAGGGAACGTTCCACCGCGAGCCCGCCACCGTCACGCTGACGCCCGCCGGAGCCGACAACATCATTTGCCGATTGATTGAAGACCCGGCGCGCAACCAAGCGCGGTGGAAAAAACTCCCCTACCTCGCAGACTATCAGGATCCCGGCGCGGCCAAGCCCGGTGCAGCGGTATTGGTTGAAATGAACGCGGGCGGAAGGAATCTGCCGTTGCTCATCACCCAGAATTACGGCCGCGGGCGCACCGGCATCCTGGCCACGGGCGGGACGTGGCGCTGGCAGATGACTCTGCCTCTGGAAGACCATACGCATGACGCCTTCTGGCAGCAACTGCTGCGCTGGCTCGTGACGGATACACCGGGCCAAATCGTCGCCTCCGTCCCCAGTCAGATGCTGTTTGACGAAGGGCGCGTCAAAATCTCGGCCGACGTCCGCGACAAGGATTTTGCGCCTGCGCCGGACGCCCTCGCCCAGGCGCACATTTCCGGGCCGGCCGGCAAGGGCGCAACGCTCGACTTGGCCCCCGATCCGAACACCCCCGGCGTGTTCCGGGCGGAGTGGAACGCCGACCAGCCGGGCTCGTACTCGGTGCTGGTGACGGCCAAGCGGGCCGACGCCGATATCGGCAGCGACGTATTGAACTTCGAAAGAGTAGACGGCGTCGCCGAAAACTTTCACCTCGAGCAGAATCGCGACCTTCTGGAAAGGCTTTCTGTACAAACCGGCGGCCGCTATTGGCAGCCTCAGGAGCTTTCGCGCCTTGCCTGCGACATTCCCTATTCCGAAGCGGGCATCAGCTTTCGTCAGACCAAAGATTTGTGGAATATGCCGGCCGTCTTCCTGCTGATTTTATTCTTGCGTTGCTCCGAATGGCTCTTGCGCCGGAGGTGGGGGATCGTGTGAGAACCGCGTCTTGGGGCTGGACTCTCGCATGCTTGTTGCTTTCCGCGCTTCCTGCGCAGGGCGCGGTGTATTACCTCACCGTTGCGGGCCTGGGCGGCGAACCCGAGTACGAGCAACGCTTCACAGGACTTGCCAACGATCTCGACAAGGTCTTCAAGACCTCGGGCGGGGATGCGCATGTCTACACGCTGACGGGCAAGGAGGCATCCCGCGCTCGCCTGACCGAAACCCTCGGCCTCATTTCGAGCCAGGCCAAGCCGGAGGACGACTTCGTGCTGATTCTCATCGGCCACGGCTCCTTTGACGGAATCGAGTACAAATTTAATCTCGTGGGCCCGGACATCTCCGCGGAAGAATTGGCAGCGCTCTGTGATCGCGTTCCCGCCAAGCGCCAGTTGGTCGTCAACACCACGAGCGCGAGTGGCGGCTCCCTTTCCGCTCTCGAGCGGCCCGGGCGTGCGGTGATCGCCGCCACCAAAACCGGAACGGAAAAGAACGCCACCATCTTCTGCCGTTATTGGGTCGAGGCCCTGCACGACCCCGACGCCGATGTCGATAAGAACGAGGCGATCAGCGCCTTGGAGGCGTTTCAATACGCCGACCGCAAGACCGCGGCTTATTACGAATCCGAAAAGCGCCTGGCCACTGAGCACGCCGTGTTCGAGGACACGGGCAAGAACGAAGCTGTGCGCGTGCCCTCCAGCGAAACAGGTGAAGGATTGATGCTTTCGAGTTTCACCCTGGTTCGATTCGGCGCCGCCGAGAGGGCCGCGAACGACCCCGGCAAACGTGCTCTGCTGGCCAAGAAAGAGGAACTCGAGCGGCAGATCGATACCCTGAAGTACCAGAAAGCCGCCATGACTGAGGACGACTACAAAAAGCAGCTCACCGCGGCGCTCGTGGAGCTGGCGCGAGTCCAGCAGGAGTTGGATAAATGACGCGCCTGAGCCCAATCCGCGCGCTCGGGATGATCGGGATGGTGGGGGCCAGCCTCGCGTGGGCCGTCACGCCGGATGACTGCCACGCGCTCAGCAAGCACGGCCATCGCGCTGAAGCCCGAACCTGCTACGAATCGCTCACGACCGCGCGCGAACCCTACCTCCGCGCCGAAGGTTATTGGGGTCTCGACATGTACCAGGAGGCCAACAATCAGTTTCGCGATGCCGTGGCTCAAGCCGACCGCAACGCCACCTACCGCGTCCGCTGGGGCCGGCTGATGCATGAGCGGTTCAATAACACTGAGGCGGAAAACCTTTTTGAAGAAGCGCTGGAGCGAGACCCCAAGAACGCGCCGGCCTATCTGGGCCTCGCCCTCGTCAGCGCCGATGGTTTCGATAGTAAGGCCGTCAAATGGGCGGCGAAAGCCCTGGAACTGGATCCCAAGCTTGTGGAGGCCCACGAGTTGATGGCCAATCTTGCGCTGGAGGATTCAAACTCGGCGGAGGCCCTCCAACAGGCAGACTTGGCCCTGCAAATTTCTCCTGACGCGCTCGACGCCATGGCGGTTCATGCTGCGGTGGAGGTGCTGGCGGACCGGTCGCCCGACGACTGGCTCGAGAAAATCCGCCAGCTCAATTCCACCTGCGGTGAGGGCTGCGCGATCGTCGCCCACCACCTGCTGCTCAACTACCGGTACGAGGAGGCCGTCGTTTATTACCGCAAGGCGCTCGAACTCGACCCGCAGCTCTGGTCGGCGCGCTCGGCGCTCGGGATCAACCTGATGCGCCTAGGGGAGGAGGACGAACCGCGCCGGCAGCTCGAGATGTGTTACGCCAACGGTTACCGGGATGCGGCCACCGTAAACAGCCTTCGCCTGCTGGATAGCTACAAGAATTATATTATCTTCAAGGATCAGACCACAATCCTGAAACTGCACAAGAAGGAAGCCGAGCTGCTGCGCCCCTATTTTGAAGCGGAGTTGAAACGCTGCATCGCGACTTACGAGAAGAAATACAAGATGAAGCTCCCGGGCCCTGTGCAGGTGGAGGTCTACCCCGACCACGAGGACTTCGCGGTTCGGACCATGGGAATGCCCGGCCTCGGCGCCCTGGGCGTGACATTTGGTGAGGTCGTGGCCATGGACAGTCCGTCGGGCCGCAAGCCCGGCGACTTTAATTGGGACAGCACGCTGTGGCATGAGATGAGCCACGTCTATATCCTCACCGCCACCCACCACCGTGTGCCGCGCTGGTTCACCGAAGGGCTGGCCGTCCATGAGGAGGGGGAAGCTTCGCCCGAGTGGGGCGGCCGCGTGACGCCGGACATCCTCGTCGCCCTGCGTGACAAGGAATTGCTTCCAGTTGCGCAACTCGACCGCGGCTTTGTCCGCCCGGAATATCCTGCGCAGGTCCTGGTCTCCTATTTTCAGGCAGGCCAGATCTGCGATTACATCAAGAGCCGCTGGGGCGATGACAAGCTCCTCGAAATGGTGCACGCGTTTGCCGAGCGAAAGACCACGGGCGAAGCTATTCAACAAAACCTCGGCATGTCGCCGGAGGAATTTGATAAACAGTTTCAGGCGTGGCTTTACGGGAATCTTGGTAAGACCGCCGTGGGTTTCGATGAGTGGCGTAAGAATCTCAAGGCGCTGGCCGCGTCCGCCCAGGAAGGCAATTACGACCAAGTTCTGAAGGAAGGCGAGGAGGTTCGCCGCATGTATCCGGAGTATGTCGAGGCTGCGAATGCCTATGAGTTCCTCGCCGAAGCCCACCTCGCCAAGGGGAATAAGCCGGCGGCCGCCGTCGTGCTTACTGCATACGAAGAAGCCGGTGGGCAAAGCCCGTCAACGCTTAAGGAGCTGGCCTCGCTGGAAGAGGAACTGGGTGAGCCCAAGGAAGCGGCTGCCACACTGGACCGGATCAACTATATCGATCCGGTTGGTGACGAGGACCTGCATCGCCACCTTGGTAGCCTTTGGTTCGCTCAGGAAAACTACGCCGGCGCCATCCGCGAATACGATGCCGTCGTGGCCATGCATCCGCTTGATACGGCCTCAGCCCAGTTCAACCTGGCCCAAGCCTACTTCGCCGCCGGCCAGCGCGACAAGGCGGAGGAACACGTGCTGGCGTCGCTCGAGGCTGCGCCCGGCTATCGCCCTGCACAGAAGTTATTGTTGGAGCTTCAGGACTCCGCGAAAAGGTGAATTATGGCAACCATTACAGAGGTGCAACTGGATTCGACCCAATTAAAGGGCCGGATTGAGCGGTTCCAATCGGTGCGAGACAGCATTCTCACCCAGGTCCGGGAGGTCATCGTCGGACAGGAAGAGGTCCTCGACCAGATTCTCATTGGACTCTTTGTGGGAGGCCACTGCCTCATCACCGGCCTGCCCGGCACGGCCAAGACCCTCATGGTCCGCACCATTGCGCAGACTCTGGGTTTGGTCTTCAAGCGCATCCAGTTCACGCCAGATCTCATGCCGTCGGATATTACCGGCACGGATATTATTGAAGAGGACCCGACCACCGGCCACCGCCGCTGGACTTTTGTCCAGGGACCCATTTTCGGAAACGTCGTTCTGGCCGACGAAATCAACCGCACACCGCCCAAGACGCAGGCGGCGCTGCTCGAGGCCATGCAGGAGCTCTCCTGCACGGTGCGCGGTAACCACTATCAATTGCCGTTGCCCTTTTTCGTTCTGGCAACTCAGAACCCGATCGAGCTGGAAGGAACCTACCCGCTGCCCGAAGCGCAGCTCGACCGTTTTCTGTTCAATACCGTCCTCGATTACCTGAGTCCGGAGGACGAGGTGAAAGTGATCGACCTGACCACCACGACACGCGTGCCCAAGGTTCAGGCGGTCACCAACGCCGACGAGATTCTCGACTTCCAAACGCTGGTGCGGATGGTCCCGATCGCCGACTCGATCGCCCGATACGTCGTCGGCCTGGTCCGCGCCACGCGCGCCAACAGCGGGACTGCGCCGCATTTCGTCAAGAAATACGTCAACTATGGGGCCAGCGTGCGCGCCGCGCAATTCATTGTGCTGGCGGCAAAGGCTCGCGCCCTGACGCACCACCGCTACCACGTGACTTACGACGACATCACGGCGCTGGCCACGCCCGTGCTGCGCCACCGGATTCTTTTGAATTTCCATGCAGAGTCGGACCGCATCGATTCGGACGAAATTCTCCGCCGCTTGCTCGAACACATGCCGCCACCGGTGGGAGGCTAACCGTGCAACGCTTCATCGATCCGGAGGTGCTGGCCGGCATCTCCGGCCTGGACCTGATCGCCAAGACCGTCGTGGATGGATTTATCGCCGGCCTCCACCGCTCGCCGAACTTCGGCTTCAGCCAGGAGTTTGCAGAATATCGCGCCTACGCTCCCGGCGACGACCTGCGCCACATCGATTGGAACGTTTTTGCCCGCACGGAGCGCGCCTACCTGAAGCGCTATCGCGGCGAAACCAACACCCTGCTGACCGTGCTCCTCGACGCCAGCAACTCGATGAAATACTCCTCGCACCGAGTCAGCAAGATGGACTATGCGCGCTACACAGCCGCGGCGCTGTTTTATCTCACCACCCAATCTCAGCGCGATGCCGCGGGCTTGATCGTTTTTGACGACGAGCTTCGCAACTACATCCGGCCGTCCAACCGCCAAGGGCAACTCCATCGCCTCTTGAGCGGCCTCGAGCTCGCCGAGCCCGGCGCGCGCACGGACTTCACAAAACCTCTGGCGCACTTTCTGGAATTCCTCCGGCGGCGCGGCGTGGCCATCTTCATCTCCGACTTCTACGAAGCTCCCGAGCGGATCATCCGGGCCTTGGAGCCTTTGCGTTTCCGCGGCAACGAAGTTGTCCTCTTTCACGTCCTCGATCCCAGGGAAATTCGCCCGGAGTTTCGCGGGCCGACCACGCTAATCGACCTCGAGACGCAAGACTCCCTGGAGGTCAGCCCCGAATATGCCCGCAAGGAGTACGCGAAGAAGATCGACGCGCACATTGAGGCCCTTCGCGATGGCGCCCGGAGCTCAGGTATGGACTACCATCTGTTGGTGACCGACCGGCCGCTGGACGACGCGCTTCGCGAATACCTGGCGATACGGCAGGGGAGGGCGTGAATGGGTCTACTTTCCCCATGGTTCCTCGCGGCCGCCGCTTTGGTGGGACTTCCCATCTATCTTCATTTGCTTCGCCGCCACAAGGCGGAGCCGCAGCCGTTCAGCTCGCTGATGTTTTTCGAACGGCGCACGCAGAGCTCGATCAAGCATCGCCGCCTCCGCCACCTGTTGCTGCTGTCACTGCGAGTTGCTGTTCTGCTTTTGCTGGTGCTGTTATTCGCAAATCCCTTTATTAACCGTTCAGTGGCAAGCATGGGCGGCAATACGCTGGTTCTGCTGGTTATCGATAACTCTTTCAGCATGCGCGCCGGGTCGCGCCTGGCCGAAGCACGGCGTGCCGCGCTCGCCGCTCTGGAGGCGCGAAATCCAGGGAACCGAACCCAAGTCATGACGCTGGGTTCGCAGCTTCACGCCCTGACCGGACAATCACAAGAGATGGGTGAGTTGCGGAAGGCGGTGGAAAGCATCACGCCCGGGGACTCCCGCACGAATTTCGGTGAGCTTGCGCGCGGCCTTCGCTCTCTGGCGGAAACAGTCCGGACTCCCATTGAACTGCACCTCTTCAGCGACTTCCAGAAATCCAATCTGCCGGCGAGCTTCCAGGAAATGACCCTGCCGCCGAACGTCACCCTTTTTATACATGCGGTCGCGGAGAAAGCGGAACCCAACTGGACCGTTGAAAGCGTGACCGCACCGGGCCAGGTTTGGGATCCCAAGAAGGCGCGCGTGCAGGCGGTAGTCGCTGGATTCCATACCCCGGCGGCCACCCGCACCATTTCCCTGGTCGTAAACGGCAACACCATCGCCACGCGCAGCGCCAGCGTGCCTGCCAATGGTCGAGCCACCGTTGAGTTTGAGTCCCTGGACGTGCCCTACGGCTTCAGCCGCTGTGAGGTGAGGATCGATTCGGCAGACTCTTTACCCGCCGACGACCGGTTCTTGTTTTCTGTCGAGCGTTCCGACCCCCGGCGTGTCCTCTTCATTCACGAGGCGAACGATTCTCGCTCTCCGCTCTACTTCCGTTCAGCCCTGGCCTCGGCGGCGGAAGCGGCCTTTACGGTGGAGAGCCTTACTGTGGACCAAGCGTCGAACACACAGCCCTCCCCGTATGCTTTCGTCGTCCTGTCCGATGTGTTTTCGCTGCCTTCGGCGTATGAAGAGAGTCTCGTGAATTATGTCCGCGGCGGCGGCAGCGTTCTGATTGCTTTGGGCGCTTCCGCGACGCGGCGGCCACATATTCCTATCTTTGGAGGCAACATCCTGGGTTCACGCTATTATTCGCGCGCCGACCAGCGGTTTCTGACGGTGGGCGCAACTGACCCATCGCACCCCTCAATTGCCAAGGCCGACCGCTGGGCCAACGTGGAATTCTATTTTGCCGCCGAAGCCGACACGGCCGGTTCCAGGGTTGTGGCGAGACTCACCGATGGGACGCCTTTGCTGTTGGAAAAAAAGTTGAGTGAGGGGCGAGTTCTACTTTTCACCTCGGGCCTGGACAATCTCACCAACGATTTCCCCATGCATCCGATCTTTGTCCCCTTTGTCGAGCAAACAGCGCGGTATCTCTCCGGCTGGGAGGGGCGGAGCGGATCGCGAGTGGTCGACTCGTTCTTCGAGTTGCGCTCCGACAAGGATCATGCCGCGAGCGTGGAGGTCATCGACCCCGACGGACGGCGCCCGCTTTCGTTGAAGGAGGCCGCCTCCGCGCAGACGTTCCAGTTGACCCGTGCCGGTTTTTACGAACTGCGCCTTGCCAATGGCCGCCATGAGGTCATCGGTGTCAACGCGGACCGCCGCGAGTCCGATCTCGACGTCATCCCCAAAGATGTTCTGGAACTTTGGCGGGGCAATCCTACACCTGCCCCTGAGCCGACTTCGACGGCGAGCAAAGTGCAGGATCAGATGAAGCCTTACAGTCTCTGGTGGTACTTCATGCTGCTTCTCGCGGCCGCCGCGGTGGCGGAGTCGTTTGTAAGTGACCGATACTTGGGTAAATTACGGGAGGAGCCGTGAACTCACGAGACCAGCTCGCTTCCTATTTGAAGAAGCTCGAGGGACGTCTACGCCTCGGAGCGCTGCTGCGGGGCGTGGCCGCTTTGGTTGCGGTCGCCTTGACGACCACTGTTGTCCTGGTCCTGATCACCAATGCCTTTGGTTTTTCCGACGTCAGCCTGCTTTTTGCACGCATTGTGCTCATACTCATTCTTGCCTTCGTGGTGGGGTATGGGGTGGCGGTTCCCTTTAAAGCCCTCAACAGAAGACGTTCTGCCCTTAAAGCGGAGGTTGCCTTTCCGCAATTCGATCAGCGCCTGGTAACCTTCGCGGAGCGCGACCAGGGCGACCGTGATCCCTTCCTCGAGCTGCTGGCGGCGGACACGCTGAAGGTGGCGCGTGCGGCCGAGCCCGCGCACCTGGTTTCGAATGGCAAACTTCTGGCGTGGCTTGTCGGAGGTGGAGCGTCACTGGGCATACTGATCTGGATGATCGCCGCAGGCCCGGGATTTCTGGGTTACGGGGCCGCACGACTATGGGCAGCCTCGCTCCACAGCGTTACCCCTTTTTATGAGATTCGAGTCACTCCCGGTGATGCCGCCGTGCGCCGCAGTGCGAACCAACGGGTCACGGCGCAGGTGATCGGGCGTCAGGTGGAGAGCGCCCGCCTGTATGCGCGCTACCAAAGCGCTTCCAAGTGGGAACAGGTCACCATGCAGCGCGGGGCCGCCGCCGCGGGATTCGAGTTCCTCTTCGCAGGCCTTCCCGAAAGCGTCGAGTATTACATTGAAGCGGGACCCTTGCGCTCACGAACTTTCAAACTTCGCGTTGTCGATCTTCCCTCAGTCAAGCAGATTCGCGTGACCTACCATTTCCCGGCGTGGACAGGGCTGAAGGATTCGGTCGAAGAGCACGGCGGTGACCTCCGCGCCGTGGAGGGCACCGAGGCGGAGCTCAACGTGTTGTTCAACGCGGCGGTGGGCCAAGCCTTCCTCGCGCTCGACGATGGAAAGCAGATTGACCTCTCCGCCAGCGGTCACAACTTCCTTCAAGGCGCGATGCGCATTGAAAAGGACGGACTGTACCACGTCGCCACGCTCGACCAGGGACAGCCCGTGCGATTGTCCGAGGACTTTTTCATCGAGGCGCGCAAAGCGAATCCCCCCGAGGTGAGCATCACGCGCCCTGCCCGCGAATACCACGCCAGCCCCATCGAGGAGGTTACGGTCTCCGTCCACGCCGAAGACGATTTCGGCTTGCGCGATGTGACCCTTCACTACTCAGTTAACGGGGGGCCCGAGCAGACCGCCAACCTGCTCAAGCAAAAAGGCGAGAAGGAGGTGGATGGCTCCACCACTCTTTCTCTGGAGGACTTCAAGCTGGTGCCGGGCGACGTTGTAAGTTTGTATGCCAGCGCCAAGGACGCGCGCGCCGAATCCCACACCGACATGATGTTTATCCAAGCCGAGCCCTTCGCCCGCGAGTATTCGCAATCTCAAATGTTGGGCGGCGGCGGGGGCGGCGGTATGGGGGGAGACCAATATCAGATTTCTCAGCGCGAGAAGGAAATCATCGCCGAGACCTGGAAGCACGATATCAGTAAGAATTCTTCCCAGCAGGATCTTACCGAGGCGGCCAAATTCCTCTCGGGGGTGCAAGCCAAGCTTCGCGACCAGTCGCTTTCCCTGGCCGGGCGCTTGGAGGCGCGCGAGCTTACAGAAGAGAATGAGGAGTTCAGCCGCTTCCAGGAGGATATGAACGCCGCCGCGAAAGCGATGACGCCCGCCGCCCAAGCCCTTCAGCAAAAAAAGTGGAAGGAAGCCCTCCCTGAGGAGCAGAAGGCGTTGCAATTCCTGCTGCGGGCCGAAGCGACCTTCCGTCAAATTGAAGTGGCCTTTGGCAACCGAGGGGGAGGAGGTGGCGGAGGAGGCTCCGGCCGCGACCTCCAGAGTTTGTTCGACCTTGAGCTGGACACTGAGAAAAACCAATACGAGACCGAACAGACGGCCGGCTCGGCCAATCAGCGCGCCGAGGAGATTGACAAGGCGCTCCAGAAGCTCGATGAGTTGGCTCGCCGCCAGGAGGAGTTGGCCCAGCAACAGCACAACCCGCAAGATTTCCAAACTCGCTGGGAACAGGAGATGCTCCGCCGCGAAGCGGAGAAGTTGCATGACCAGATGGCTCAGATGGCGCGGAGCAATTCCCAGCAGGGCACCTCGGGTTCCTCAAGCCAATCGCAGGCTGGCCAATCACCGTCGGGGCGCGGGCAGAGTCAAGCCGACGCGCCTGTCCAGCAGGCCCTCGAGCGGCTCCGCCAGGCCAATGACGATATGCGGCGGGCGACCTCGCCGGAGCAGAGTGGCGCCGACGCACGCCGCGCCGCTGACCGGCTCCGCGAAGCCTCAAACCTGCTCAACAGCTTGCGAAAGCAGGATGCCTCCCAGCGTCTCGATTCGCTGGCCCGTGAAGGCGAGCGCCTGGCCAGCGAGCAACGCGCCCAAGAGAATCGCATGCGACAGGCCTTTGATCCCTCCGAGGTTGCCAAGCGATCAGGCCAAGGGCAGCAATCCGACGAAGCCTTTCAGCAATTGGAGAAGCTGGCCGGCGACCGGCAAAGCCTGGCCGACGACCTGTCGACCCTGGAAAAGCAAATGCAGGAGGCCACGCGCGCCCTCGCATCGGGGCAGCGCACGGCGGCCGCAAAGCTCCGTGACGCCCTGGGCGAGATGGAGCAATCCGGCCTCCCAAGCCGGGTACAGAGGAGCGCGGACATGATCCGCCGCGGTATGAATCCCAACGCCAATCCGGGCGAGGCGGCGATCACCACGGGCATTGAACACCTCAACGAACAACTGCGCCAAGCCCAGCAGTCTCTCGGCGGCGGGCAACAAAATCCTGAAGAGGCGCTGGACCGCGTGGAGCGCCTGCGCAGCCAACTCGACACCCTCTCCCGCAGTTTAGGAGAGCGCGGCGCGCAAGCCGGCCAGGGCCGCGAAGGTGGAAATATGCCGAATGGCCCCACCGCAGGGAATAACGGAGGACCTGTGGGTGGAAACTTGCAAAGAGGCGACACTGCGGGGAATAACGGAGGCAGATGGGACGGTGACCGCTTCTACGGCGGGTATGATCCCGGTGGCTACCCGACGCCCCAGGGCACTGAGCGCAAGGCTACTCCGATTACTCAGGCCGACATCGAGCGCGCTTACCAGGAAGCCCTGCGTGATTTGAACGAGCTGCGCCAGACCGTTCGCGGCGAGCCGGGGCCGCTTGGCGACATCCAGGACTTGCTGCGCGAGCTGAACCGGCTGGACCCTCGGCGCTTCCCTGGCAACCCGGCGATGATCGAACAGCTCCACTCGCAAGTGCTGAACAGCGTGGACAAGCTTGAGTTACAAATACGCCGCGAAATAGACAACAAGCAGCCTGGAGAGGTCCGCACCGGTGATGCCCTGCGCGTGCCCGACGGCTATCAAGATTCGGTCGCGGAGTATTTCCGGCGGTTGAGCAAAAGGCCGGAAGCGAACAAGTGAGGGCATGAAATAGTCTGTGATTAAGCGCAGGAATCTGCGGCCGAGATTGCGTTGCGAATGACAACTTGCTGGCGGAGGGAGAGGGATTCGAACCCCCGAGCCCCTTTCGGGGCTAACGGTTTTCAAGACCGCCGGTTTCAACCGCTCACCCATCCCTCCGGCCTCCTTCACTCTGTAGCTTACATCCACTGAGGATTTCTTGCCATCGCTTACGGCAAAGGTTGCGGCAACAGTTGCGGGAAGTTTATTCGTCCAGCCAGCGAGAAGTTCACTCCAAGGCTTTGATGCTCGTTATTCCTCCCTCGAGTAAGAAATTGGGACAACTGCCAATTGTTGTCGCGCCAATGCACTTTATGATATAAAATGAGTGCATTATCATCATTGGAGGAGGGCGGGTCTCGCGCTGCCGGAGTCTTTCGGTTTTGCGGTGGGCGGGGCAGGCGGAGCAGTTTCGCGAGTCAAATCCAATTCAGCGGCAATTCTGAGTCTTCGCGCAGGCCGAGTTCGACTCGAATTCCCCGCGCCGCCGCGGGGCCGCAATAGTGATTCGGCGCTGTGTGACGAAAAGGGGCAGGACTGGTTGCCGGTTGTTGCGCGCGAGGGAGCCAATCCGCTCCCAATGCTGTTGCTTAAGTTCTGCTCATAAAGAAATAAAGAGAAAGAGATAAGGGTCCGCCGTTTTCTAAATATGGCCGGAGAATCCCAATTCGATTGGGGAAATGCCACACTCACCTTTATGAAGGTGGCCCGATGGATCCTCATTCTGGCGTTGGGTCTGTGGGCGTCCCTGTTTGCATTGGATTTTCTGTTGAATTCCCCCCTCGTCAATTCCGTTAAACTCAGTGAATATGTAGCAGTCCAATATATTATCCGTGCCAGCGAGCCGGTGGTGAACGGGGTGAGATCCGTTCTCCGCGTCAACACGACTTTCCACGACTTCGACCTCCTGCCTCTGATTATCGCTGTCGCTCTCTACCTGCTGATGAATTTCGTGAACAGCACCTCGCTGCGGGTTCTCGTTTGGATAGACACCCAGAACCAGATGCGGCGGCTTAAAGCCCCGCGGGCGAAGACCCAATCGGCTGACGGGCTCTCGTTCTCTTCCACTTCGACCGACAAAGAGGGGCGCGGGTTGATGGGCCGTTTCGGTCTCAAGCAAGAGGACGAACGGGATAAGCTTCTGAGGGAACTCGCCGAGGTCAAGAAACGCTTGGAAAAGACAAAGCAGCGGCTGGCGTTCCTTTCGGTTGACATCGTGGGATCCACGCGGATTAAGGTTGGGCAAGATCCGTTGACCTCTGAACATATCTTTCGGGAATATCGTCTTATGCTGGAAGGAATCTTCAAGAAGCTTCGCTACCGCGCCGCCAGTTGGACCCCGGATGGCGTCATGGCGTGTTTTCCTCAGGTGGATTTGGGTCTCGGCGCGGCGAAGGAACTGTTGAAGCGGCTCCCCGCCTTCAACAAGGAGAAGAACCGATTAAGTTTTCCCATCCAAGTTCGATGCGGGTTGAATGCAGGCGAAGTCCATTACGACGAATCTACGCCCCTTGAACTCTTATCCAGCCAAGTGCTCGACATCACTGGGCACCTGCAAAAGGCAGCGCAGCCGGACACCGTTCTGGTGACGGAAGAAATTTATCAGGAGCTTCGTGACAAGAAGGGCCTCATGATTTGTTCCAATGAAGTTGATGGTCATAAGGTATACCAATGGAGTTTGGAGGCTCCTAAAGCTGCCTCGCGCGCAGGATAGCTTTTACCATTCCTATGATTTCAACAGGATTTGACGCTTTAGACGCAATCTCGGGTGGGCTTCGGGAAAAGAAGAACTACCTGCTCTACGGCAACATCGGAACGGGCAAGACGACGTTTGCCCTTCAGTTCTTGTACCAGGGACTGATTGGCGGCGAGAACGTGGCCTATGTCACCCGACGGTCTGCCGCGAGCGTTTTCGAACACGGTCAAGCCTTCGGCATGGACCTGGAACCTTTCGCGCGGAATGATCAACTGATCCTCTTTGAATATATGTCGAAAGTGATCGAGAACTCGGCTCGCCTCAAGGACGAGGACCAGATCATCCGCGAGTTTAACGCATACTTGGCGGGACAGCAGATTCAAAGGCTCATCTTTGACCCCATTACCCCGCTCCTCACCAGCTCGTCGGTTTCCGCCGCTATCTTTCGTGCGCGCGGCTTGATCCAGGCCTTCAATGGACTGGAGACGAGTTGCGTGTACATTTTCGACACGCCGGAAGGTGAGGAGTACCTCTCCAATTGCAAGGACTTTGTCTTGGGCGTAATCCGTTTTGAAGCTGCGGCGTTTCATTCCAATCAGGGGCAGATGGTTCTTGAACGGTTCCCGGGCCTCAAGGGGCGTCCCGGGCAAATTCCGTTTGAGGTGGCGCAGGGCGTTGGACTTGTGGGAGTTGCCGCGCCCACCACACCCGCCGCGCCAGGCGAGGCGGCGGCCCCCGCCACACCCGTCCCGAGGAAAGTGCTGATCATCGAATCGGCCGAGCATCGGGAGTTCCTGCGCAGCCTTCTGGAGAAGCAATACACGCTGATGGAGGCAGACGGGCCGGCGGATGGCCTTGCCAAATTGGCGGCCGAAGCGCCGGACCTCATCCTCATGAGCAAGGAGGTCAAAGGCCTGGATGGGTTGGAAATCTGCCGGAAGATCCGCCAAAACAGGATGGCCGTCCCCATCGTGCTGCTGGCCGACCGGATTCGCCGAACCCATGATCGCGTGGAGGTAATGCGAGCGGGCGCGGATGAATGTCTGGAGCGCCCCGTAGACGGGCGAATCTTGAAGCTAAAGGTTCAGAATCTCCTCCGCCTTTATGACGCGTCGAAGAGCCGCGTCGAAGCCCCAGGGCTGGATGTGAGCATCACGACAGGGCCGGAAAGAGACCTCACTACTTCCACGACGAACTTGGCGTACTTTTACGACCGCGTTCGCTGGGAAATGACGAATTCGGAAGAAAATGGCACGCCCTTCGCCGTCCTCGCGCTGCGATCGCCCGATGATCTGCCTCTTCCTATCGAACTCTCCAGCCTGGCGGCAACTCTTATCCGCGAATACGATTTGATGTATGTCGATGAGCGAAGTGTCGACTTCCTCCTGGCGGAGACAGAGGAAAAGGGCGTCACGGCCCTTCTCAACCGGTTGGGACAGTCTTGGAACGGGACTCCTGCGCCCATTGCCGACTATCGCTGCTTTACTCGGGGCACTGACTTCCTTCCGCTCGCCAGGCAATTAGTGGAAGGCTCTGAACGCACTGGAAATCCGCTGGCCAAAGGGGTGGTACCTCGTGTTTGATCGAGCTGGGCTCACTCGAGCCGGGATGCTTCCCTTTCGGACAGCCTCTCTCACAGCCTTCGTGTTCACCCTGCTTTTCGCCGTTGGAAGCGCGGGTGAAACAATTTCCGCGGAAGGTGCGGAGGCGGTACTTTCCGCTGAAGCTGCGGCTCTACCACCCTCAGACCGTGATCTTGTCATCCAGGCGCTGGATGACTACCGGCACGGAAATTGCCAAGATGCCGAGCCCTTGTTCGAGAAAATCCTTCTCGATCAGCCCAAGGACATTGCCACTCGCAAGTTGCTGGCGAATTGCTACCTCCAGGACAAGAAAATGGACGAGGCCAAAGTCCAATTTCAATTGGTTCTGGAGGTGGCCCCGCAAGACATGGAGGCTTTTCAGGGATTAAAGGCCTCCATGACGGAGATTCAGAACAAAACGCTGCTGAAGCAGAAGCTTGCTCTCGAGTCGCGAGCGGTCACCGCCGAGGAATATCGTTCCAGCCACGAAATGGAGGAGGCGGAAAAACTTCTTAAGGCGCACCAGCTCGCGGCAGCGGAAAAAATCCTGGACGGCATTGTCAGCCGGCATCCTAATTCCGTGCCCGCGTGCGAGCACCTCGCCGAGATTTATTCCACGACGCGGCGCTTTGATAAAGCCGCACTCATGTATGAGGGTCTGGCGAAATACTCGCCCCAATTCCTGCTGCGCGCCGCGGAAAATCTGGAATGGGGCAAGAACTATTCCGAAGCCGCCGACTACTACAGGTTCTACCTGCAAAAGAATCCGAATAGTTCGTCCGCCCTGATGGCCATGGCGCGCATCTCGATGCAAAACCAGGACTACATTGAGGGAGCTCACTATTACCGCCTCTACCTGGAGAAAAATCCGCAAGACAACGAGGCGCGATTGGTCCTGGCCGAAATGCTGATGTGGTCGGGCCATTACAACGAAGCGGCTCTGGAATTCGAGCGCTTGATTGCGGCCCGGCCAAAAGACCCCAGCCTTCGCCTCTCCCTGGCACAGTGCTACCAACAGTTGGAACAAAAAGATAAGGCGCTCGACGCCTATCAGCAAGTCCTTGATCTCGACCCCAGCAATCCCGCCGCCCTGAAAGCTCGCTCCGAATATCTCCACTACTTCGACGAGCTGCCGCGCCAGCAGGCTTATGCCGCCCTGGGGCGAAACGACCTGGACGGCGCGGTCCGCTACTTCATTCAATACTCGGAGAAGCATCCCGAAAACACCGAGATGCTGCTCCAAATCGCGCGAGTATACTCCTGGGCCAAGCATTACCCGGAAGCGGAAAAATACTACGAAGCCTACCTCCAGCTCGACCCGCGCAATGCTGAGATCATGCGGGAACTGGCGAGCTTGGAAATGGGAAACAAACAGTACACCGAGGCCCGAAGGCAGTACGAACTATTGACCCAGGGTCCCCAGGCGCGCCCGGAAGACTACGAAGCTCTGCTCCACGCGTACACTTGGTCCGGCGATCTGGAGGGCGCTCAGCCCGTGGCGCAAAAGGTACTGCAACTCGAGCCAAAGAACGCCGACGCACTCCAAGTGCTGAGCGACTTGGAGGAGCGGAAGAGAGTGCTGGCCGAGCAAAAGCGGCTGGGGGAAAGAACTCACGCGGAAGAACTGGCGGAGGCGCGGCGCTATCCCGAGGCGGTTGCCGCCTACCGCCAATACATGGCGGATTACGGCCACGACCAACAGATGGAATTGCTGATTCCGCGCCTTTACAGTTGGGGAAAGGACTACGCTGAGTCGGAGAAATCGTATCGAAGCTATCTGGCTGAGTACCCTAATGACTCCCTGGCCCGGTTGGAACTCGCCAACGTGGAGAATTGGGCCGGAAATTACCAGGCGGCCGAAAGCGACTACCGCGCGGTTTTGCAGCAAGACCCTCACCAGGTGGATGCGCTGGTGGGGATCGCGCAGGTCGTCGACTATGAGCAAAAGGATCCCTTCGAGGTCCGCGATGAATTTGTCCGCGCCCTCCAGGCGGACCCGAAGAATGCTATTGCCGAAAAGAGGCTGGCAGAAATGCGCCCTCTGGTCGACCCGTCACTGACCTTCAATGAGGACGCTTTTGCCGATACGGACGGAGTATTTCGCACGGTCAGTTCGGTGGAGGTGAGTTTCCCGCTACCCGGCCGCGTCAAGCTCACACCCTTTTATAATTTCGGTTACTTCCATCAGGACGTCTCCAGCCTCGATCTGCGGGACTACGGCGAGGGCGGCGGGGCCCGCATTGAGGTGAGCCGAGCTTCCGGCCTGTCGTTCCTGGCGGAACTGGGCGGAGTCTACTGGACCGAAAGCGAAAAGATCGGGACCAGTCGGTTTCAGACCAACCGCGAGAGCTTCTACGCGCGAGGTGAGGCGAGTTATCGCCTGCCGAGAAACAGTACCCTGGGCTTTAGCTACGTCCATAAAGATGCCGTCTACGACCTGACCACTATCCAGGCGCTGGCCGCCGGTATCATGGAAGACACGGCGATGGTCACGTATCAGCGCCCACTGAGCGAACGGTTCCAGCTCTGGGCGACCAGCGGATTCAGCCACTTCACGCCCGGCACGCTCACCAGTCAGTACAGCAATACGGAATTTCGGTTTTCCGCCAGCTTGAACTATCAACTGAAGCCCTGGGTCAGCCTGGGATATGCCACGCGCATCTCGGGTTTTTCCTCCGCTTCACCGATTTATTTCAGCCCACCGCTCTATCAAACGCACGGGCTCGATTACAAGCTGAGCAAGCAAGTCTTCCGGAACTTCTACATCTCCGCCGACGGGGAGTTTGACTACGGCCGCATCGGAACCCATCAACTGGCGGTGCCGATCGGCGTGTCTTCGACGGTGAACGGGGTTTCCGTAAATTCGTTTGAAATGGCGGCTGTTCCTGGTTTGAAGTGGCGGCTGCCCCACGCTGTCACAGTTCAGGCGGGCTTGCGATTAACCCAAGGCCTGGGCGGGAGCTCGACCCATGGACCGAGCACCCTCTACCGGACCGGCGGGGGCCAACTGAATGTGGTGAAGGTATTTTGATGTGCCGAAAGTCGTTCACAAATTCGACCGCGGCGTGCTGGGGCACGGTGGCCCTGGCATTGGGATTGGCAGTCTCGTCTCGGTCAGCGCGCGCGCAGGACACCATCCAGACGTTCGCAGGCGGCGGGCCTAACAACCTCAACGCGGTGCCCACAGGCTCGCAGCCGCCCAACGCAGGAGCGAATCTCAACCAGCCAACCTGGGTGGCTGTTGATACTGCGGGAAACCTGTACATCGCCGCTCCGGCGCAGAATCGTATCTTCAAGGTGGATACCTCGAATCCGGCGCAGTTGACTGTCCTTGCTGGCAACGGCACGCCGGGCTCGGGCAACGAATGCACCCAGGGCAATAGCCCGGATTGCGCCCTGCCTGCGCACACCGCTCTTCATTCACCTCAAGCCGTGGCAGTCGATTCGAATGGAAATGTTTTCATCGCGGATTCGCAAAACAACGTCATACGCGTGGTGAACACACAGGCGAGCGCCATCACGGTGGCTGGGGTGCAAGTTCAACCCGGTGCCATCGCGACCGTGGCGGGAAACGGCGGCTCCGGATTCAGTGGCGATGGCGGGCCAGCACTCCAGGCCGAATTGGCTGGTCCCTTTGGGTTGGTGATCGATTCTGCCGGGGACATCTATATCGCGGACATCGACAATAACCGCGTCCGGGAGGTCTACAACGCGAATGGATACATCGCGACCGTCGCGGGCAACGGCGCACTCGGCTTCAGCGGCGATGGCGGACCTGCCCTTGCTGCCAGCCTCAACCAGCCCATGAGCGTCGCACTCGATAATTCCAACCCTCCGAACCTTTACATTGGAGACGGCGGAAACCACAGGATTCGCAGAGTCGACCAGAATGGCGTCATCACGACCTACGCCGGAAATGGAACATCGGGCGCGGGAGGGGATGGCGGGCCCGCGATCAGCGCAAGCCTGGGCGGACGACTGGGCCTGGCGTTCGATAACGCCGCCGACCTGTATATCGCCGACGGGGATAGCGGAAAAATTCGAGTAGTATCGGCAGGCGTCATTAATACGGTGGCCGGAAACGGTTGCTTTGGGTACAGCCTCGAGACCAGCGATTGCAAGGTCAACCCGTCTGGCGGCGACGGCAATCCAGCCACCAGCGCCAGCCTTAACGGTCCCCTGGGCGTCGTGTTGGATGGCAGCGGAAATCTCTATATCGCCGATACCGGCAACCTTAGGATACGCGCTGTGAATATGCAAGGAAGTGCGATTACGCTGGCCGGAGTCCAGATCCCTTCAGGCGACATTGAAACCCTGGCGGGAAACGGACTGACGGTTGGTGGCGACGGGTCCCCACCGGCCGATGCCAGCTTGATTTCGCCGCAAGGAGTCGCCCTGGATGCTGCCGGCAACGTGTTCATTGCGGACACAGACGACAATCTGATCCGCGTGATGAACACTCAGGCGACGGCCGTCACCGTGGCCGGCATCGTGATTGCCCCAGGAACCCTGACGACAGTGCCGCCGAGTAGCGGGCTCAATGGTCCTACCGGTGTGGCCGTGGATGGATTAGAAAACGTATTTATTGCTGACACCGCAAATCAGCGCCTCCTGAAGGTCGATCTCAGCGGCAACGTCACCACCGTCGCCGGAACATCGGGCGCGCCGGGCTCGAGCGGCGACGGCAGCCCGGCTGCCAATGCCCTATTGAATTTCCCTTCGTCCGTCGCGCTGGACTCTGCCGGGAACGTGTACATTGCCGACACAGACAATCACCGCATCCGGGCAGTGAATCTGGGGGCCACCTCGGTTACGGTTTTTGGCGTCCTAATCCCGCCGGGAGATATCGAGACGGTGGCGGGCAGCGGCACGCCTGCGAGCGATCCCACTGCGGCTTGCGGCGAGACTGGCCTGGCGACGAGCGCTCAACTGAGTTTTCCTGAGGGAATCGCATTCGACAATTCGGGCAACCTCTACATTGCGGACCGGGCCAATCAATGCATTCGCGAGGTGGATCCGGCCGGGAATATCAGCACCTTGGCGGGCGATGGCACGCAGGGTTTCAGCGGCGATGGCGGCGCCGCGACCAGCGCGGAATTGAATTTGCCCTCTTCCGTTGCTGTGGACAGCAACGGAAATTTGTATATCGCCGATTTTGGCAATCAAGCCGTTCGTCGAGTGGACTTTTCGAGCCAAATCATCACCACCGTGGCGGGCGTGGGGGTTCTTGGTTTCAGCGGCGACGGCGGGCCGGCCTATCTCGCCATGCTGGCCACTCCCAGCGGTGTCGCCTTCGATGCCTCGGGCAATCTCCTGATCGCCGATACCCTCAACGGGCGCATCCGCAAGGTGACGAGCCCCGCTGTTCCTGCGGTCAGCTTCTCCCCGCCGAGCCTATCCTTTACCGATCAGCTTGTGGGCGCCGCCAGCCTTCCGCAAACGTCGACTGTAACCAACACGGGGAACTCTGTGCTCAGCATCAGTGGCATCACCATTCTTACCAGAACGGGCGCCAGCAGCCCGGACTTCTCGGAGACGAGTACCTGCTCCGCTCCCGTTCCGCCGGGCGGAAGCTGCAACATCAGCGTCACTTTCTTACCCACCGCCCCAGGCACGACGATTGAGACTCTGACGGTCACCGACAACGACGAAGGCGGCTCCCAGAGTGTCACCCTCACAGGAAGCGGGTCCTTCGTTCTTCTCTCCCCTCTGAGCTTGAATTTCGGCCAGCAGGTCGTGGGCATGGCAAGCTCTTCTTTGTCGATAATGCTAGAGAATAGCAGCACAAGCCCGCTGTCCATCATCGGCCTTACCGTGAGCGGAGCGGACGCCAGTGACTTCGCTCCAACGAATGGGTGCGGCTCGGTTGTTCAGCCCCAAAACTCTTGCTCGCTCAGCGTCACGTTCACACCGGCGGCGACGGGCGTGCGAAGAGCCACGCTGAATGTCGCAGACAATGCGGCGGGAAGCCCACAGGCAATTCCGCTGACTGGAACGGGAACTTTCGTGAGCCTATCCCCGGCAGTCCAGGCTTTCGGCAACCAGCTCGTGGGGAGCACCAGTGCACAGCAAGTCCTAACCCTCACCAATGATGGAAATGCTCCGCTGAATATCACGTCCATATACCTTACCGGTGACTTCGGACAATCTAATAATTGCCCCAGCACGCTGACTTCGGGGGCAAGCTGTTCGATCATGGCAGTCTTTAAGCCGAGCTTCGCCGGCGCCCAGGTCGGGTCGCTCTTCGTCACCGATAGCGACCCGGCCAGCCCGCAATCGGCCGAGCTGACTGGCACGGGGGTTCAGTCAACTGCCGTCCTTTCTTCTACCAGCCTCCTTTTCCTGGATGAGACCATCGGCACAACCAGCAGCTCGCAAGGAGTGACGTTATCCAACGGCGGAAGCTTGCCGTTGACCATCAATAGCTTGGCCATCATCGGAGATTATGCTCAGACGAACAACTGTCCTATTCCGCCGGCATTCCTGGCGCCGGGCGCCGGTTGCGTCTTTTCCGTGACCTTTACCCCCACGGCGGGCGGCGCGAGAAACGGCAGCCTTACGATAAGTGAGAGCGCCGATCCAAACACTCCACGGATAGTCAGTCTCACCGGTAATGGGGTCGGTCCGGGAATCAGCCTCTCGCAATCCAGCGTGTCCTTTACGTTCTCTCAGGAAGTGGGCACGACCAGCCAGCCATATCCCTTGGTCCTCTCGAGCAACGGCACCACCGCCCTCACCATCAGCAGCATTGCTACAACCGGCGACTTTGGCGAGACCAACAACTGTGCGTCGAGTTTGCCTCCTTCCATGACCTGCACGGTGAACGTCACCTTTACTCCGAGCGCGGCCGGCGCGCGGTCGGGAACTCTCGTCACCACCGACAATGTGGGGGGCAGTCCTCAGATCGTGGCGCTCATGGGCACAGGCTACACTCAGCCGAGTGCGGCGATCTCGCCGACCAGCGTTATCTTCACGAACCAGCTTGTCGGCACGAACAGCGGCGCGCAAGCCGTGACGCTGCAAAACCCGGGCACCGCGGCACTCGCGATCACCAGCATTATGGCCAGCAGTAGTTTTAGCGAAACCAACACTTGCGGGACATCGCTTGCCGTGGGCGCGACCTGCACGGTGAATGTGGTTTTCAGCCCCACAACTACGGGCACCACCACGGGGACGCTCACCTTCATTGACAATGCGGCGAACAGTCCGCAAACCGTCCCCCTCACGGGGACCGGCATCGCTCCCACCTTAGCACTCTCGCCCGCCAGCCTGAGCTTCGGCAACCAGGGCGTCACCACAACCTCTGCGCCGCTGAGCGTGGCGCTGACTAGCACGGGAACCGCGGCCCTCCAGATCGGCAGCATCACCACAACGGGCGATTTTGCCCAGACCAACAACTGCGGAGCGAGCGTGCCTCCGCCCACGACCTGCACCATCACCGTCACCTTCACGCCGACGGCGACGGGCCCGCGCTCCGGAATCTTGACCATTACCGACAGCGCCGCGGACAGTCCGCAGACGGTCGCGCTGACAGGCACAGGAGTTGGCCCGTCCTTCAGCCTTTCCCAAACGAGCCTCGTCTTTCAAAATTCACAAGGAGTCGGCACAACCAGCGGCGCGCTTCCTCTCGCCCTGTCAAGCACCAGCACCGCACCCCTGACTATCAATAGTATTGTGGTGACCGGCGATTTTGCCCAAACCAATAATTGCCCCGCGCCGCCCCAACTTTCGACCAATTGCACGATCAACGTCGCGTTTACGCCCACGGCCACGGGCTCGCGCTCCGGAACATTGACCATCGCGTCCAACGTCGCGGGATCTCCTTCGGTGATTCCCCTTTCCGGCACCGGCGTCATTGCCTACGCAATGACCGTGGATAGGACTTCGGCGACGATCCTGAGTGGAACGAGTTCGGTGGTGCTCAACGTTTCGGCCACCTCGGCGTTCAACTTCGCGGGCTCAATCACCCTGAGCTGCACCGGCAATCCGGCGCCAGCTTGCGCGTTCAATCCCGCCAGCATCACGGTGGGACAAAACAGCGTGTTGACGGTTAGCGGACTGGGCACTCAACCAAGTGGTTCTATCAACTTTACGGTGATCGGTACCAACGGTTCACAAGCTCCCTCCGAGACCCTCACCATCACCATCGCCGATTACACGATTTCTGCTTCTTCGACGACGGCCACGGTGACAGCGGGCCAGGCGGCGACTTATACGCTCAAGATTCAGCCGAGCGGGGGATTCAACCAGCAGATTTCACTGAATTGCACCGGCGCGCCCTTGGCCGCAACTTGCTCGGTATCCCCCTTCGCGGTCACGCCCGATGGGACCGATGCGGTTTCGACCACGGTAACCGTTACGACGACGGCGCTCGCCACTGCGCACATGCCGGGACCATTCACGACACCCTGGCCCCGGATGCCAACCCCATTACTCTGGCTCGCATCTTTACTCCTGGCGTCGGCCGTGCTCATTTGTGCTCGTCGCCGGCGGGGGCTTGTCCGATATCTTCTGGTAGTATGTGTTGCGGCTATTTTGACTTGGGCGGCTTGTGGAGGAGGAAGTCAACTGCCGCTCTTGACGGGAACGCCTTCCGGGACCTACACACTGACCGTGAGTTCGATTTCCAGCAGCCTGAGTCATAGTGTCAGTCTCACACTGACGGTGAATTGATGACCGGCCGTTTTCGAAGGAGTTCAATCACGTGCTGGCAAAGCTGTATCGCATCTTCATTGCCATGATGTTGATAGCTGGAGGACTGGGCTTCAGCACCTGGCTTTATTTTACTTTGAAATGGAATACGCTCCGGCTGGCGGACCTCTATGTGAGTGTGTCGGTCGCCATTCTCCTCGTTTTCCTGGGAATCGTAGTCCTCCGCTACGGCGTCTTGATTTGGTTCTCTTACCTGCAACACCTCGAGCACATGCGAGACCCCCCCGAGACGGGAGAGTACCCGCTCGTGACCCTCATCGTGCCCGCGTACAACGAGGGCAAGGTGCTGGAGGCGGCGGTCAACGGACTGATGGATATCGACTATCCGCGCTTTGAAGTCTTGATCGTGGATGACGGGTCGACCGACGACACGTATTCCGAAGCCCTGCGCCTGGCAGGAGTCTATGGCCCGCAGCATGTAAGGGTGATCACTCAACCCAACGGCGGCAAGGCCTCGGCCCTGAACAACGGGATCGCCAATGCGCGCGGGGAGCTGATTGTGTGTATGGACGGAGATTCGCGCCTGGAGCCGCAAACCCTCAAGCAAGGGGTGAAGCATTTCATTGATCCCACGGTGGGCGCCGTCGCCGGTGACGTCAAAGTCGTGAATAGGTTGAACATGCTCACCAAGCTTCAGGCCTTGGAATACATCGAGGGGCTGAGCCTGGTTCGCACCGCTCACGCCTTCTTCCGCCGGGTAATGGTGATTCCCGGCCCCATCGGTATCTTTCGCAAAAGCGTCCTGGAGGAGGTGGGGGGGTATTTCCAGGACACATACGCGGAGGATTGCGAGCTGACCATTCGTATCCTTCTGGCGGGCTGGAAAGTGAAACACGAGAGACGCGCCGTGGCTTGGACCGAGGCGCCGGAAAACCTCGAGAGTTTTTTCAGGCAACGCTACCGGTGGTCGCGAGGAATTCTCCAGGCCGTGATCAAGCACAAAGCGCAATTATTGAAACCCTATCCCCATTTTATCGATTGGTTATTCCTGTGGCTGGTGGTGTTCGAGAGCATGATTTGGCCCGGAATGGACGTCTTCGGAATTCTCTTCTTCGTCTTCGTGGGCAATTTCGTTGGACTCTCCACCATCATCATCCTGTGGTGGGCCCAGCTCACCGTGCTTGACATTGTGGCGGCACTGTTTTGCATCGCTCTGGAGGAAGAGGATATCCGCTTGGCTTTCCAAGCGATTATGTACCGGCTGTTTTTTGTTCCTTACCTTGACGTCATCAAATTTTTTGCTTCCCTCGACGAACTCTTCGGCGTGAAGATGGGATGGGGGAAGCTGGAGCGATTTGGCCGGATTTGATGGCCGGAAGCGCGGGCGTACCGCCCGCATGGGAAGAGCGCTGAGGGGTAAAGTGGTGAGCC
>Ga0326728_10001583_pt1 | contig 79728 bp, 80 predicted proteins | sample MB3enrmetagenome_FD_207602 | JGI IMG/M metagenome (GOLD analysis project Ga0326728, IMG submission 207602) | Lab enriched peat soil microbial communities from McLean, Ithaca, NY, United States - MB31MN | ecosystem: Environmental > Terrestrial > Soil > Wetlands > Peat | place: USA: New York...
ACCGCCTCCACAGGCAGCGCGACCAACTGGTTCCGCTACACCGGCCGCCAATTCGACAGCACCGGCGGCCTCTACTACTACCGCGCCCGCTACTATGACCCCCTGAGCGGCCGCTTCCTCAGTGAAGACCCGATCCGGTTCCAGGGTGGCGTTAACTTCTACGCGTACACGCGCAACGATCCGATCAACTTTGTAGATCCTACAGGGCTTTGTCAACAGCAGCAGACCAGGTGGGATTGCATTGCGGCTGCAAACAACATTTTCATTCAGGAAGTCAATGCGGCTGGTATCAACGATGTAACGGATCCCAACATCCGAAACTTCAATTGGGAAATACAATTTGGGCTAAATAATGGGATGTCCATCACTGCTGCTATTGCAAGCGCGATTTTTGGGTTATTGAAAGCGGAAGGGAATCCTGCCGGTCTCCTGGGAGGACTCATCCCCGCAGGGGCAAAATCCGGATACGCGTTTTGGCAAATTCTCAGTCCGACGAAGTTTATTACAGATTGGCTTCAAGCGAATTCTGACTACGAAGCGGCAGTCGCTGCATGTCCCGCGCAGTGATGCCGCGAGGTGAATGGTGATGGATACGGAAAGGAAGGAGCCCAGGATTCCGGTGTGGCTCAGTGTGGCCGTGTTAATCCTGCTTCAGGACTATCTGCGGCCTCGACTGCATGACGTATGGAAGTTGGCCAATCCCACTGCGGCGGCGCTCGCGTTTCTATTAAGCGGCTTGGTCGTCTGTTTAGCTGACTATTTGACAGGTGACTGGAAACTGCTTAAGGGATGGAAGCTTTCGTTAATTTTCATTCTATTAGCCCCCATAGGGATTTACGTTATTGGTCGGTTGTTTAAGTGGTAAAGCAAGCATCTGAGGGAAAAGGTTCCATGGGGAAAAGGTTCCGGGGAAAAGGTTCCAGGAACCTTTTTCACCCCCCAGGAACCTTTTTCACCCCCTGGGTGGCTGGTCCGTTGATTATCCGACTTACAGTATCAGCGGGACGGCCCATATCGACCTATACAATCCAGACAACGATTTGAGCGGCATTGCCGGACACGTCTTTATCGACGGCATATTGGGGCATATTGATCAGGCCCTTGGATCAAATATAGATCCGGCAGACTGCCCTTGGTAAACTGAGATTTGCACGCGGGAGGGCACATAGATGAAGGGGTATTCCCGACTATTGATTAGTTCCACCTTGCTGATTGTCTTCTTTGCTTTACCAACTGCTGCATCTGAGCTGGAGGACGCTGCGGCTGATGCGGTCGCGGCAGCATTCATGAGCGCTCGCCAGGCGGCACATTTAACGAAATTAGGCAGATTGGGCAAAAACACGTTTCGAGAAAAGGTTTGTAGGCACGACATGCGTTTTCCCTCAGGCCTGATTAATGACGTATTCTATGAGACCTCGGACCCAGATCAACTCCCTGAATCAGCCCAGCGGTTGGCAACGTCGCCGGACACCGGCAAGACTGCGGCTCGTTTTGGGGTCGGGATTTGTCTGGTGAAACCCGCATCTCTTGGAAAGCCGATATACTCAGTTCTTATCGCAACGTATGAATCACGCCATACCAGCTTCTGGCGTGTTTTCTGGGAATAGCGCCTCAGTCTGGCGCATTGCTTGGGGCTGCCTTGGGTTTGATCAGCATAAGGCGGCAGTCGCCACACACTGACGAATGGCGTGAACACAACTTTTGGCTACGATCTGGTTCTCGTCATGCACCAAGCGGGCTCGACGGTGCTTGATGGTGCGGCCTACACCTACGATGCGGCGGGCAATCGCACCGCCAAGAGCGCGCTGCCCGCTAACGCGACATACACGTACTCCTACGACCCCATCTACGAGTTGACGCAGGCATTGCAGACGTCCACCGGGAAGGCCACGGAGAAGTACACTTACGACCCGGTGGGCAATCGGCTCTCCCAGCCCGGCGTGCCCTACACCTACAACAGCTCGAACGAAATGCTGACGCGCGAGGGCGTGCCTTACACTTACGACGCCAATGGCAGCACTTTAAGCAAGACCAACGGTAGCGGCACGACGAGTTACACTTGGGATTACGAGAACCGGCTCACCAGCCTGACCGTGCCGGGGACAGGCACGGTCAGCTTCGCGTATGATCCCTTCGGGCGGCGGATTGAGAACGTGTCTCCCAGCGGGACGACGATTTACGTGTATGACGGCGGCAACATTATCGAGGAACTGAACGCCAACGGCACCCTGGGCGAGCGCTATACTTACGGTCCGAGAACCGACGAGCCGTTAGTCGGCCAGCGCCAGCCCAAAATCTTCTATTACGAGGCGGATGGCTTGGGCTCGGTCACTTCATTGACAGACCCGACGGGAGCGGTGGCCGCAACCTACACCTACGACTCGTTCGGCTTCATGACCGCCTCGACGGGCAGCGCTACCAACTGGTTCCGCTATACCGCGAGACAGTTTGACAGCGATACTGCCCTCTACTACTACCGCGCCAGATACTATGACCCAGTGGCGGGAAGGTTCCTATCTGAAGATCCTCTTGGATTTGCGGCAGATATGGACTTCTACCGATATGTTGGGAACGACCCAGAAGACTTTACTGATCCATTCGGTTTGCGCGATATTTACGTGCTGCTCTGGTACCCGCAGAACGGATCGGTTGGTCACGCTATGAGTACGGAGCTAAACGGGGCCACTATAAATAGTCAGTGGCCGAACACATCAGGATACTGGGCACAGAACGACACCTTGAACCTAGCGGATACACTTGGCAGGGAGAGTAGACCGCCAGATTACACGTACATAGTGCACGTCCCTGATGATGGCCCATTCAATGTGACCGCGGCGAATCAGCGCAGCGCGCCTTGGTGGGTTGCGTTTCCTCATGGTACCAAACAGACAAACTGCGTCAATGCAGTTGCAAAAGCACTCAACTCTGGCGGAGTTCCGGTGGCGAATGGGTATTCGAGCCCTGCCGATTTGGGAGATCGTTTGGCACAATTAAGCCTTCAAAAACCGAAGCCAGGGCAGACTTGGTCGGTGTCCTCAACCAGCTTCAGCAATGTCCCAGGAGTGAAACATTGAAAATACCAAATTCTTTGCCGCAAAGCCTAGCCGTTTTGAATGCAGCGGTTGTGCTTATCGCATTCGCGGTAGACTCCACATCTGCTCTGCCGTCCGTTTTTCCGCTCATTGTCTTCAAAATGGACTATCCGGTTTCGCTCTTGGTGGTTCGTATAGCTTCCGCCCTGCTCGATTTGTCCCCCAGCATTCCGGGATGGACCCCCTGGATTCTATTTCTCGTTTTGGGTTCATTATGGTATGGATTCATCGGCTGGCTCCTGAAAATCTCCATAACTTGGCTATCCGGTAAAATGCACCGCGACGGATGAGTGAGGGGGCTGGCACAGGCGTGTGATTCTGGAGGTCCGCAATGATCGAGTCGCGGCGCCGAGCAAGGGCGGCACAGTCAGCTTTGCGTATGATCCCTTCGGGCGGCGGATTTTGACCAATTCTCCTAGCGGGACGACGATCGATGTTTATGACGGGGGCAACACCATCGAGGAATTGAATGCCAACGGTAGCCTGGGCGAGCGCTATACTTACGGGCCGGGAGTGGATGAGCCGCTGGTGGGGCAGCGCCAGCCGAAGATTTTCTTCTATGAAGCCGATGGCCTTGGTTCCGTCACGTCCCTCACCGATCCCACTGGCGCCGTGGCGGCCACCTACACCTACGACTCGTTCGGCTTCATGACGGCATCAACAGGGAGCGCCACGAACTGGTTCCGCTACACCGGCCGCCAGTTCGATAGCACCGGCGGCCTCTACTACTATCGAGCTAGGTATTACGGGGGGAAAAATGGTTCCTGACAGTGCGCCGGGATAAACCGGCATGCAGTGGAGGATGAAAGAGCCTGACAGGAAAGGAGTAGCGAACCGCCTGGCCTCGAGTCTTGCGGAGGCAGTCGCGAGGCTGCCGTCGAAGCGTAGACAGAGGAATTAGTGGGCAGGGTATCGAGCTGCGAAAAGCCTAAATCGGGATGCCGACCCTGTTGTCAGAGGGGGAAGGCCACACACGCGCCGACGTTACCGCGAGCCGGCGAGTGGTCCCGCGTAGTGGTAGACCCCAGGCACGCTGAGCAACTGCATGCACGAGAACCGGGAGGCCTCTTCGGTGGTGCCTTTACGATCCGAACCGGCTGCTGGTTGCATTCGGGGCGGTCTTGTAGTACATTGTCGGTCGGCCCGGAACCTATAATGGGAATTCCGGATATACTCCATTTTCTCGTCTCAAAAGCCGCAGACTCTCTGCGCCGCGACAGTTTGCGCTACCCGGCCCGAATCCCCCATGGATTCCCGGCAAGTATTGGCGATAGAATCGGCGACCCCTTCAGGAGGCAAGAAAAAGGGATCCTGGAGGAACCCGGCGCGGCGTTGAACAGGCACCGGAACGGCATGGGGCAAAGCCTGTATCGTTCGCACAAGGAGATTGGATCTTATGAAGCGGGCACTCTTACTTGTATTGGTGACGGCCATGTTTGTCGGGGGAAGCTGTTTCGCGCAGACCGGCAGCGCAGCGAACGAATCGAAGGCGGCGAGGCAGGAGATGGTTCCCGCTCCGCTGGGCTCGGCCACCTCGCCGGTCGTCCCGGCGCATCCTTCACCGTACAATTTCCCGAACGTTGAGTATCCCCGGATTGAAGCCGACTCGCGGGTCACCTTCCATTTCAAGGCGCCAAACGCGCAGAAGGTCCAGGTGGCCATCGCTAATGTTCCGCTCGACATGGTCAAGGGCGACGACGGCGTGTGGACTTATACCAGCGAACCGCAGGCCCCTGGGTATCACAACTACTGGATGATCGTGGATGGTGCGATCGTGCTGGACCCGGGCACCAACGCGTTCATCGGTTACGGCCACATGTGCAATGGTTTTGAAGTTCCCGAGGCGGGCGTCGATTACTACGACTTGAAGAATGTGCCGCACGGAAATGTGCTGATCAAGAACTACTTTGCCAAGACCTCCAATTCCTGGCGGCACATTTTCGTCTATACACCCCCGGGATATGAAACCGACCTTTCCACGCGCTACCCCGTGCTGTATCTGCAACACGGCGGAGGCGAGGATGAACGGGTCTGGATCGAAATGGGCCGGACCAACCTCATTCTCGACAACCTGATTGCGCAGGGCAAGGCCAAGCCCATGATCGTGGTGATGGAAACCAGTGCCGTTCCCGGCGCACCCGGTTTCGGTCGGCCACCCGGCCCGCCCCCCAGTCCCGGCGCCGCACCCCCGCCGGGCGGCCCCCGGCGGTTCCCCGGATTTGGCCCCGGGGGTGGCGCTTACGGGAAGCTCATGACCGACGACCTGATTCCGTGGATCGACAGCAACTTCCGCTCGCTGCCCGACAAGGACCACCGGGGAATGGCGGGCCTCTCGATGGGCGGGATGATCACGGCGGCCGTCACCATGGCGAACCTGGATAAGTTCTCGTATATCGGCTTGTTCAGCGGCGGCACCGCGGCTGGGTTCGGGTTCGGTGGCCGTGGCAGCCCGGTCCCGATGGCCGCTCCGCCGCCTGCACCGCCGGCGCTCGACTTCCAGACGATTTACAGCGGTGCCATGGCCAACCCCGCGGAGTTCAACAAGAAGGTCAAGGTCTTCTTTTTCAGTTGCGGCACCCAACCCCCGTTGGAGAATCCCGAGGCCTTGACCAAACACCAGCAACAGCTCATCGCCGCGGGGATCACCAACAGTTACCTGTATGTTTCCCCGGGCACCTCGCACGAATGGCAGACCTGGAGAAGAAGTCTGTACACTTTCGCTCCTCTGCTGTTCAGGTGAGGCTCTCCGCAGGCGGGAACACCGCCCCAGAAAGAGCCTTACTCGTTTTGCACGCGAAGAGGGGAAATCCTCGTTTAAACCGCTCCACCCGTCCCCTTCGAGGCAGCCCCCCTTTTGCCTCAGAGGCGTTCCTATGCCTATTGCCTCCGTATGCGGGGAGGAAATGGTTCCTGACTATTCCCTCGATTGCGATGCATGGGAGCGAAGAAGAGCCCCTTCGGCGGCCGTTCTTTCCACTGGCTTCTACCATTGCACGCCGGGGTACAGGCTGGGGATTCGGAAAGCGCGATAAGCATTCTGCCCTGTGATTTGCATCTGCCAAACCGTTTGCGGATTGCTCACAGGAGTTACCTCATAGACTGCCGAGTCGGTTGCACCATTGAGGGTGCATTCATCAAATTCGATATCACCGTTGGACAGGCCGTCCATATTTCCTCCCCAGTAAGAGTAGATGGGGAGCTCATCCTGCCAGGTGATGGCGGCCGTCCGGGCAGACTCGTTGATTTGGAATAGCTGGGCTCGGCTCTGGCAGGGAGCTGTAGGCGCCGTTCCGCAATCTGTGCCTTCCGCGTTGGGGGCATTATCGCCATTATCGAAGAGGCCTAGCTCATATTCCCCGCTGGTAGTGTCGGGGGTCGCAAAGTAAGGGCCATGCTCGGCATAGAACCAATCGATGGGGTCCGTTCCGCCCACGAGAGTGAAATCTCCCTGCCAGCCGAGCTTCCATACGATGGCGCCGGTTCCCGCGCCATCCGCGTAATCGATTTTGATTAGCCACGACTGGTGACGCATGGAAATCACCAGGTCACCATCGCTCGGCGAGTAAAGGACGGCATTGGTGTGCGTCCAATCGGGAGGAAAATTGAGCAAATGCCGGTTAATATCCAGATAATCGAAGCTTGACCAGGTCCACACCGGGATATGGTTCGGATCGAGATCAATCAGCACGTCTCCCAACACATTGGTGGAACCCGGGTATCCCACCAAGTCGGTGTAAGTCTGGAACATGCTGGCGATCAGGATCAAGTGCCCATTGGGAAGCACGGCAAAGTCATGGTGTGTCCCGACCACCGTAAGGTTGAAGCCGGCAGCGGCGAGGGCTTGGTTCAGGTCGGCGGCCGTCATTTGCCATATGACGTTGCCCGCCAAGTCGATTTCCTGCAAGAGGGAGTCAGTCCCATCGGCCGCGCCGTCGTCGGAGTAGTTGATGAGCATGTGCCCATTGGGCAGCAGTTTTACGGGATTGGGGATCTCCCCGGGAACACCACTGTAGTACCAGACCAAATTCCCCTGGAGGTCGGTCGCCGCCACGCCAACCTGGGAACCGCCAGTAAAGTCGAGCAGTTCGACCCCGCCTTCCGGGGTGGCCCCCGCCGTCGTGGTGGCCGTGACGTTTGGTGCCAGCCCAGCACTTGGGGGGGCGGTCGTAAATGTGTTATCCGCATCGGTAAATTGGGTCCCGTCCGCCAACTGCACAAGGCCTTGCACGTGGTAGATTGAGGACCCCTTCATGCCGGCCACCAGAACGTTGGTCGGCCCGTTCGAGGCGGCAGGCACCGCCCAGGTATTCAGGCCGTAGCCCTGGGTTGGGCCGAACCGTACGGTCACGGTGCTGCCCGGAAACGTTTGAATTGAATACTGGGCGACCAGCGGGTTTGCCGTTGCCGCAACCGTGCCGGGAACAAAAACATAAACGGTCGCGGAAGCTGTCGCAGTTGAGTTGGTAGTGCTGACGGCTTGGATGGTGAACGCGGTGGGTGTGGAAACGCTGGGAGGAGTGAAGACACCGGCAGTGGAGATAAGCCCGGTTGTCGCGTTGTCTGCGGGAACACCGCTCACGGACCAGGATACCGAGGCGCTTCCTCCTCCTGCCGAGCTGGCACTAAATTGGACCGGCTGCCCCACAGCCACTGCCGTCACACTCGGGGAAAGCACGAGTTCCGCAACCGCCGGGTTCCCCGAGCCCCCACACCCCGCGAGTAAACCCACCATAAGCGCGAGAATTGTCCAAAGCGCGAACTTGGCCGGGGTTTCCAGCGTGGCATCCCGAACCACAACGGTACCCATCCTACCGATTTGTTCGCGAGCGCAATCTTGTACTCCTGACGCCAGCGCGGCATCTGGCAGCGGAATGGGTGCCTTCCCCTCGGCGTCAACTGTCACTGTGACTCGTTTCCCATGCCATTTCTCGATCATTCGTTCTTCCTTCCAGACTGGTTTTCTGAATTCTCTCCTGCTGGTTAACGACTCTGCCCCGCGACCAACGGCAACGATCCTGTCCCTCCAATTCTCCTAAGGCTTCCATGTAGGTTCAGATCTGGATGTGTATTTTGATGGACAAATAGCAGGGTGAGTTTCTGGCAAAGTGTAAAAAAAGGTTAAATCTCTGTGGCTCCCCTGCGTGTCGAGAGAGCAGTAGAGGGCGGGGGCCTGAAGAATGCCTCCCCAGCGCACAGAGAAGCAGGGTAGCGCGGACCACCGCATTTGTGGTCCGCGTCTTTTCCGCCTCGTAGTGGACGGATCAAACCGGTGGGGCGCGGGAGCATGCAGAGGGAGATGAAGGAATATCGAGGAAAAGGTCGACGCAGGTTCGATACGGCGCTGCCATCCTACACCCTGGACACGAGGGCGAGTCAAGAGCCGCGGACCGCAAAACCGGCGCTACGGGCCTTCAAGCCGGCGTGGCGTGCGCAACCATTGCCGCCATATTCGGCTGGAGGCAAGCCATCAAGGGAAAGTCCCATGGACAGGAGAGGTCGCCGCGGCGACTCCGCAGCTACCCACTCATGTCAACATTCGCACCCGCATCGCAGGGCTGGGCTCGCCGTACTCCAGCCGGCCTGCTGCGCTCAATTCCTCGTCAACACGATCTCCACTACCTCTCCCTGGTTCGGTTGGCCTTTTACGGGATGGTAGGTGACGCGCGCGTGCAGGCCTTTGATATCGGTACAGGGGTTCAGAATGCCCTGGGGAGTGAAGTTGAGGGCGTAGTAGGGAATCTTCAGGTACTGGTCAGTATAGAGGTGCAGTACGCCCTTGGTGGAGTCGAGGTTGAATTCGAGCGTCGCCCCCCCTGAGCACCTTGCATCTTTGATGGTTCCCTCGGCCACCTGGCGGGCCGGCAAAAGCTCCGGACGAGTAGGGTGAGCACTCAACACGGCGCCGGGGGAGACAGTGGGTGCGTTCCCGCCCGGAGCCTCGTCACGATGTCGTAACAGGGGTGGCTGGTCGGATTCCTCGCCGGGCGCCGGACGTTTCGGAGTCAGGGTAACCGCTGGTGTGTTTTGGCCTGGATAGTCTGATGCGGAGGCGATGGCATCAGCTCGCGCCTTTTTGCTGGCTTCCTCTCGCTCTTTCACCCGATCCTGAAAATCCTTGTACTGCTGCGCATTGGAAAGGACGGTGAGTGCCTGCGTCAGTTCCTCAGGGGTCTTGGCCATGTCATAAGCGATCTTGGCCACCCTGACGGCATCATCGGCGCGGCCCATAATCTCCAGTACTTGCGCCGAATTAAGCCGATATTGGACATTGCCCGGTTCGAGGCTGACCGCGGTAAGGGTCATCCGGAACGCCTCATCGAAGTTTTGGCGGCGGGTCGCCAGCAGCCAGCCCAAGGCGGAATAGGCCGGGGCGAAGTCGGGGGCGATTTTGATGGCAGCGCGGAGGCTGGATTCCGCCTGGGCCGCTGCCTGGTTGTCCAAGCTCCCCTTCAACAGGCTCACGGCGTAAAAGTAATTCGCCATGCAGCTTTGGGAATTGAGGGCTACTGCCTGGGAGTACCATTTGGTGGCCTCTTCCATTTTTCCCTGCTGACTCAAAAGGAATCCCATGGTCTCATGAGCAATTCCCAGGTTCGGATCGAGCTTCAAGGCTTCCTCCAACATCACTTGCGCCTCCTGCTCATGATGGTCGAGGGCCATGAAGTCAGCGCGCCGGGAAAGTGACTCGGCGTCCGAGGCGGCGCTGGCCTGGAAACTGTCCGGGTCCAGTCCCGGCGGAGCGGCTTCACGCGCTTCGGTGAAAGAGAAATGGCCGATGTAGAGCATCAGTTCCCGCTCGAGCACTTTGGGATCGCCGAGGGTGCGCCGCGCGGCTTCCTCCTGTGGCACGTTCTTGCCCAGCAGCGCTAAAAAGTCACTGACACGATGCGTGTTCTCCCGCCAGTCGCGGGTTATCAGGTAATGCGTCAGTGCCCAGGACTCCGCATAGAAAATGGAAGCTTTGTTCTCCTCGTGGTAATAAGGAGAGGAAGCATTCACGGCAAACAGGGTGCTGAGCGGAAGGGGTTGCTCTCGGCGCAAGACCATGATGTTCGAACGGCTGGGGGCTCCCACCTTCACTTGCTTGCCCTCCAGGCGGGTATTGCCGTAGAACTCGGCCAGGCCCTCCACCATCCACAGCGGCAATTGCGACAGCATCCGGCGAGTGAGGTAATGGACGTACTCGTGGTAGATCGTCTCGTACTGTTCGTACCCCTCCTGCTCCATGTTCGCATCCAGCCGCAGCGCCACGTAATTCTTCTCCGCGCTGCCCAGGTAAAAGCCGGCGGGATGCATGGAGCCCTTTCTCACCCAGTACTCGGGCAACAGTGTTTTCAGCGTTTCTTCGTCCCGTGCGGCGATGATGATCACCGGCTGGTCCGTTGCCGACCCTTGGAGTTTGAAGAATTGGCGAAAGACCGCGCGAATCATCTCAAATTGATAGGCGACGCGACGCCCTTCCTTCTCATTGGCGTTGGTGAAGACGAGGAAGTTGGGACTCCGCACCTCCACCCAGGTTTCCGTCCTCTTGGCTAGCAAGGCGCCAGCACCGACCGCTAAGATGAGAATGGCTGAGCATACCCGAAAAGTTTGGGCAGACATGCGTCCTATATATATCCGTCGGGAACCCGAGTCAATCGCGAATGTTCTGTGGACCTCGGCCGTCTGGTGCAGGGCGAGTCAAGACACGCGGACCCCGATCAGATCGGGGCGGTCCGCGCGGGTCGGAGCGCGGGCATCTTGCCCGCTTTGGAGAAGGCGTCCACCCCGTCGCCGCGTAGCACCCCCTCTTTCCTTGGATCGTTCCCGCCGATAACGATGCGGGGGAGTGTGGGCCGAGCGGCATAAGGAAAATGTCGCGCCGCGCGGACCTTGTCCTGGCGTGTCTAGACCCCGGCTCGCACGGACGGCCGCAGCGGCGTGCGAGTTTTCCCGGTCCTGATGCGGCCCCGCCACAAGCCAGTCGTAGCGCCGGGGGAATTTATCCCGATCAGATCGGGGGCCCCGCCATGGCGTGTTGTAGCGGCGGGTTTACCCCGCCATTTTCGAGGCGGCCTCCGGCCGCCGTGTGGTCCGTCAACTGACGGATAAACTCGCCGCTACGTTTTCGTGGCAAGATGGCGCGGCGGACGGAGAAAGATGGGGTGGGGCATAAACTCGCTGTGGACTTGTTAGGGCGGAGATGGTTTTCCCACGAGACATTGGGGCCCGGTTCGCGCCGGGCATCCTGGACCAGGAAGTGGTCGTATAGATCATTCAAAACTCTCTGGCTGCGGAGTGTGCGCAGAGCCACGCTCCGCCGGTCCTCGCGCCCCAGCCTGAGGAAGGTGCGATAAAAGTCGCCTGAGTATTTGTTTGTCTTGGAACCGTTGCACTAATTATTGATTCCAGCAGATCCATATCGAAAACCAGACAGACGGGTAGTGTCCTTGTTTGAACGTGGCGCCGGCCTTCAGGTCGGCACTTGCTGACCTAAAGGTCAGCGCTACAAGGGCGTGCCGGGCTCAAGCCCGGCGCTACGTTCAAACCAGGACACTACCAACAGACGATAGCCCATGACGCGCGGACCTGTCCTCCAGGTCCGCGGTGCTTCTTTAGGATTTAGGATAAGGCGGAAATCTCGAACCCGAAGGCAGGCGCCACGCTTGGTTTTTCACCACGATGCGTTCGCTCTAACGCCGCGGTAAGGGCCGCAGACCGCAAAGTCGGCGGTCTGCGCTACGCTCGCTGTGGTAAGCAATCAGCCGATATCCCGGAAGTGAGGAAGCTCCTCGCCGCAATCGCTCAGGCTGTGGTTGAAAAGGAATCGTCGCTGACAGGGCCAGAGATTCGATTTCTGAGGAAGAGGTTGGGAAAGAAGTCCGGTGAATTCGCCAAGATCATTGGCGTCACCCTGGAGCAAGTCTCCCGATGGGAAAACGGACACAACCTGCCCGAGGTGAGCGCCGACAAACTCATACGCATTTACTACTGCCTTTTGTCTGGCAATCGAGAGCTGCGCACGAAAGTGGATAAGCATATTGAACCTTGGCTTGCCGCGCTCCCTGGAGATTCCCCGCTAAATTGCATTCGTGCGAAACTCCACCGCGACACCTGGACGGCCGCACCGTGCCCCGCATAATTCTGTGTCAACCAATTCCTTAATTCACTGGGAACGCCGATATAGCGAGGTAGCGCAGAGTTATTCGGCTCCGAGACGAATTACTCTGCGGCCCTTTCTCCTGGCGTGGTAATGAATAGGCCGAAATTCCCGTTTTAAGAACCGCAGAGGAACGTAAAAGGCGCGTACCTCTGATGCGCTACCCCGCTCAAAGTACAAGTCCCTTCGGGATCGCAGACTGCAACAGGCCGCAGTCTGCGCCAGCCCCGAGAATACTACCTCACCCCGTTTCCGGCCCTGACCCCGTTTCCGGTCGCTTCCCAGATTCAGCACCTTGCCTTGTAGTCGCCTGCTGCCATATCATCCTGGGTATGACGAACCAAGTACAAAAAATGACGATCGTACCCCTGTACTGCTGCGACCGCGACCTAATGGTTCCGGCAAGAATAAATGCTGACACCACGGCCGAAAGCGTTCGGGGGCTTCTGCAACCTCAAGTTTTTGACCTGTGGAGGGACTACATCTCGAAGCGTGACCGAGAAGACCTCGCTTCGGTGAGCATTGGTCTCGTTCACAGGTTCTTATCCCAAGAGTACGTGCGCAGTAAGCTTGAAGCGGATTCTTCAGACCTGGCGTACAAGGCCTTTCTGCTCTTGCGCTTAATTAAGCCTACGCGTTCACGTTTCTCACGAATCCAACTCACGCTGAAGGAGGGGCAGCCGGATGTGTTTAGCTTTACGCAGCCCGAGCTCGCCATTCCCAACACCCCGAATCTCGAGACCTTTAACACAATCAACGACAGAGATGTCTTGCAACTTTCTGACCTCCTGCCGCGCTTTCTGAAGTTCGCTGATCTGGCTCCATGGCATCTCACGCGAGCGGTCCGCTTCTTTGAGGCTGGATATTCGCAGATCTCAGATCCATTGCTGCAATTCATGGCATGGACAACTGCAATCGAGTCCTTTTTCTCGGAGGATAAAGCTCCGCTATCCCAGGAAGAGTTGGCTGGCAAGATACGCGGTCGGATTGACGGTGCGACCGATATCTACTCCGACGTTGATGTCAACGTGCTCGCATATCCGCTGAAGCCCGTACCGCTTAACTCTCTTCTTCCCGATATTTTCGAAGCCCGCAACTGCGTAGTCCACGGCATGCGGATCCCTACGTCCTTCGACGAGCGTGGGACCACGAGCCCTGCGACCGGCGAGAAGGTGCATTACGTGGACGTGCTCAGGGAAGGCGCAAGCTTTGTGCTCCGGAAGCTCCTCCTAAAGGCCATCGGGGAAATCAATGCCTGACCCGCAAGAGTTCGAAAGGGCGGCCTCACTGCTTCGCCGGACCGCTGCGGTGCTTTATAGCTCCCCGAGCCTAGAGACACAAGTCTCGCTCGAGACTATGTACCAGGCGATGCCCCAAGAGGACAAACCAGCTGTGGATTCAACGCTCAAAAAGATGGAGCGCCACGATCTGTTGGCCCTGCCCCTAAGGGGGGAAATAGTTGGAAAGACAGGACATGGCCGGACGATTTTCGAGCAGGGCTGCATCGCGGAGGTCGTCTTAGGGTTCGACTTCGTCGCTAAAAAGTATGAACCAGCAGTAGTTCATGTGATCGTTGAGGGCACCCAGACTCAGGAAACAGGCGGGGCAGGCTTCTTCTGCGCGGATCTCCCGGGTATGATCGTCACCGCGGCTCATATCGCGAAGCGCCGAATTCTGCGAGTCGAGGATCTTTCCGGCACCACTTTGCCGTCGCCGGGCAAGCCCGTCATTCCCGATGGCGACCTTGATCTCGCGTTGCTGCCATGCGAGATCCCCGCAGGTCTGGAGCCAATCCGAGTGGATTGGAGCGAGGATCGCATATCAGCCGGCTCTGAGCTTCTCCTATTTGGGTACCCGAAAATCGCACTTCATCATCCAAGCCTCTACCAAGCGAGAGGCCAGCTCCACACGGTATGTCCCAATTACACCTCCAACAGGAACTCACTGATAATATCGAGGATCGCGCACCCGGGCTGCAGTGGAGGTCCGGTCATGGACGGCCGGGGCTTCGCAGTCGGCGTCGTCGAACAGGAGAATGACCTCGAGGAAGCAACTGGGACCAACTCGTTTGTTGCTGCAACTCCCGCCCATTATCTAAAAAAGTTCTTATGACAGAAGCTGGTAGTGACGGACAGTGCAGTTCTCTCCGTGGGCTTTTCTCAAGCGAGATACCCCAATGGCGCTCGTACGTAATCAATCTGAACCGGGCAAGCCGCAGAATGTGGACGTTTGACACGCCCGCAGATTACCACCACGGCCCAGGGCCTTCAAGCCTCCATGGTGAGCGCAGCCATGGTGAGCGCAGCCATTGCAGCCATATTCGACTGGATGTATGGTATCAAGGGAAAAGCCCACGGACAGGAATGCACTGTCCGTGGCTACCGGCTCGAATTTGGGAAAATCTGCGGAGGAATTCGTTAGCTTACGAATACCTCCACGCTACTGGCTCGGACATAAAGGTATGCTATGAAACTCCTTGTCTCCTTAATTTCCGCTCCCGACGATCCTCCCCTTTACACAGACGAATATCAAAACCAACTGGAAAAACTGCAGAAGTCACTCACAGATGAGGGTCTAGAATTCGAACCCTCGGTAAGAATTCTCATGTCTAAAGAAGGGGGGATGTATTTCTTAGGCGATTTTTGGATCAACATCATTCCGACGCTCGGCCCTCTTCTGGGGGCGATAGTGGGCGCGTGGCTGCATGGTCGGTATGGTCGCAAGGTCCGCCTGAAGATCCTTGAGACCGAAATTGAAGCGGAGGCGCAGACAGTGGAGGAAGTTGAGAAGCTTCTGGAACGTGCTGTTGAAATTCAGCAACGCATCAAACCTAAGGTGATTCATGAGCTATGAGCTTGCTTTTACCTGGACCACCGGTGAAGAGCAAGTACCGGGGGGGGAAGGTACCTGGAACCTTTTCTGCTTGAGAACCACCACGACATCCCTTTAGGAGGAGGAAGAGACGCGGATCGCAAAGGCGGCGGTCCGCGCTACGCACTCTTGAACAGCAGAGTTATAATCCTGCCCGACGACCACTTTGCAGTCGATAGAACGTAAGCGGCATTTTGGGAGCCAAATCTATGAAGGCTATGTACCGCAAATGGCTTGAGCAACAAAAATATGATCCGGCGACCGTCAATGCACAGATGTACCGCGCCGCCCGAGTGGAAGAGAATTATGGGGACTTAGATGAGCATTACGCGAACGACCACTTGGAGAGCCTTATCGTGACGTTGCGGTATACGTCGGACGATAAGAGGCATGGTCGGCCGAATCCATCGAAGATTCCGTTTGAGGGTGATATTAAGAATAATCTCGCTTCTTACCGGAACGCCGTTGAGCGCTACCGGAAATTTCGGGAGACTGGCGATGCCGAAGTTGATTTGACTGAGACAACGAGTGAACCCGTTCTCGCCGAGGAAGGGTCTGGCCAGAGGATCGGGCTTGAACGAGACTTACAAGCGGCCCTCAGGGCTGAGATCGAGCAGCTTGAGCTTGGCTTGGCCATTGTGGACGATGGCGCCGAGCGGTCGGTCGAATCCGGGTTCATTGACATCACGGCACGGGACACTTCTGGTGCCATCGTCGTGGTTGAACTCAAGGCCGGGTCGGCTGGCCAGCGAGCCGTCGCTCAAATCCTGAGCTATATGGGCGACGTCGCGGCGGAAGACGAGAAAGTGAGGGTCCGCGGCATCCTAGTTGCCGCTGACTTCGACAAGAAAGCTAGAGCGGCTGCCCGCATGGTGCCAAATTTGGTGCTGCGTCGCTATAGCGTACGATTCCAGTTCTTCGATGGCGGCGCGTAGGCGGCGACCCACGGTTGTCTTGGCCGGTGGCTACACCCGTAAAGTAGGGTAGCGCAGACTCTCGCATCTCAGAGAGTCTGCGGCTTTCCCCTGCCACGACCCGCGCTTCTGGGCTCTGATCGCCGAAGCCGCATGTTCACAAAAAGTGGACGTTTACCATGTTAAGAGCCGCAGACTTTGAACGGCACAAAGTCTGCGCTACACTGCTGTCACAAATTTCGTGTCCCGATGACAAGGGGCAACTGCCCACGAGCCCAAGCCTGCCCGTGTTGTGAATCCTCCTGGAAAATGTTATATTGAAATATAATTGAAAGGAAGGGTTATGCACACAACCAATCTGCGCAAGGTGGGCGGGTCGGTGATGCTGGCGGTACCGCGCGCCGTGCTCGACGTCTTAGGCTTGCGGCCGGGAGCGAAGGTCGGGATTGGCATCGAACGCGGCCGGCTGGTAGTGGAGCCGCCCAAACGGCCCCGCTACACGCTGGAAGAATTGCTTGCCCAGTGCCACTCCAAGGCCCGCCGCACGCAAGAGGAGCGGGACTGGCTCGATAATAAGTCTGTGGGCCGGGAGCTGATCTGATGAGGCGCGGCGAAATCTGGCTGGTGAGCCTTGATCCTGCCGAAGGACACGAGCAAAAGGGCCGACGCCCTGTGTTGGTCATATCCCCCAATGCCTTTAACCAGGTCACCCAGGTGCCCGTGGTTCTCCCCATCACCAGCGGGGGGAATTTCGCGCGGACCGCCGGATTTGCGGTATCTCTCGCTGGCGCCGGGACCAAAACCACCGGCGTTGTCCGCTGCGACCAGCCCCGCGCGCTCGATCTCAGCGCGCGCCACGGCAGAAAGCTGGAAACTGTGCCCGATGCCATCATGGACGAGGTTCTGGCGAAGGTTGCGACAATTCTTGAGTGAGGTGGTAGCGCCGACGGATCCGTCAGCCGAGGGATTACTCTGCGGTTCTTAAAATCAAAGTCTCGACCTGTTCATTGCCGTGCCATGAGAAAGGGCCGCAGAGTAATTCGTCTCGGAGCCGAATAACTCTGCGCTACCCCGCTGGGCTGACTGTGGCTGCCCCTTTGCTAGTCTTGCTTCCTATATGCTCGCGCCCTTTCATCCTTCGAAAGATCACTCCAGCGTTGCCACTTGCCGCCTTGTTCAAGTTGCACATACTTGTCGGCGGCACCGTAGCAGTTCAGTGAGTGAACGCGGGCGAGCAAATCAAAGGTCTCCCCGACGTCGCGAGAGCGGCGCTTCTTTTGGATGATTTCGTGCACAGTCTCCGGGAGGATGACCACCTCATCCCCAGCCTGGAGCACGTACGGTCCTTTATCGTCGATGTAAATCTCGAGTTCACCCTGGAGGACGGTGTATATTTCAGTGCCTTTGAAGTGCTTGTGGCGGTCCTGCCCTGCGAACTCCGTAAACGTTGCCACTTCTAATCCACCATCACCAGTAGGGAGCACTGCAGGCACTTTCCAAAGTGGTTCGCGGATGGTATGTTCATCGAACTGGGTCATGACTTCTGTGGCGCAAATCTTCCGTCCATTGTTGTTCTCTCTGCCAAGCTTGTTCTCTTTCCCCATCACCTCCGCGTCACGCTGGACGAAATCCCGCGTGATGAGAACGAACGGGACAGGATACGTATTTCTCGGCGGCATCAACAGCCTAAACATAGACAGGTCGTATGCTTGCATAGAAGAAGACTCGACAATCACACCATCACCCTCATACTGAAGAGTATGCAGATTTTCTCGAAAAAGAAAGCGTCCCTCTATATTGGTAATTCGACCATCAAGGATGCGCTTGGAAAGTTCAAGAGCAATGTATTGTGCAAGAGAATCCTGTTGACCAGTCCCCTTGCCGCCAATAGGCTTACCTATTGTGGAAACATCAATCGGATGTTGTTTTTGAAACCTAATTGCAATCTGGTATGGAGTCAAAAATGGCCTTCCAAAATGGTGACCAGGGTCATGAGATTGTACATTCAGTATTTGCGAAATCTTTGTGCTCATTTGCAAATTATCCCACTGTGACATTATTCTCCCCCTATTAGAACATGTTCTGGAATGATCAGATTGATCCGAACCGCCAGAGTGGCTCCCCCTTCTACTTAAGACCGGTCCAGCCCTGCGCACTGGCTACCTAGCCGGCGATCCGGTCCTGGACGCGATCCAGTAGTCGCATTAGAAGGTCAGCAAGTAGGACGACCTCCGACGCTTCCGTAGGATCCGCGTAGTCAACCTGCCTGTGGCTCGGGGGATTCTTAAAAGTGCCTATGGCCCCGGCGAATAGTTCCATGATGCCGATTCGCTCCCCTGGATCCAGCTCCGAATCAGCTAGTTTTCCCCCGTCGGCGAAGGACTTCCGCATGAGCTTGACGCCAAGCAGAGACGAGTCAGCGCCAGAGAGTTCGCGAACTCGGATCTCAACTTCTCGCATTGCGGCGAACGCCGCTAGCTCATATTCTCCGAGCAGGAACTGTGATTTTACGCGCTCAAGCCTCGCATGTAACGTCACATCGAGGCGTTCAGCGGCTCGTACCCTTTCAAGTCCAGCTTGCAAGACCTTTTTTCCGAGACGAGTAATGAACATCGATTCGGGAGTCGACTGGCCCGGCTCTCCGCGAGCGACTAGATTCTTGGACACAAGCCAATTGAAGGCCTCTGACCAGCACCTAAGGGTCGATTCGGGAAGCCCCAGATTTCTGCCGGAATTCAGGAAATTGTATGAATTCCACTCTCTCGTATCGACAAGATGCTTGAGGACCAGGATACCGAGACGATCAATGGGTAACGACTGAATCTCATCAGCTGAGAGTTGTTGGAGAGATTGCACCATGGCGGGCTCCATTCGCTTGATAGGCGTCACGGCTCGAGATAGTTCGCGTCCCGCAACTCCGCAGGTATGACGTGCGAGAGGTCGGTATCGATATCCACGCCGTATTTCACGGCCAGATACGCAACGTGAACGCCGATGATAGCTCGGAGCCGGCCGAGTTCCGTGAGAAAGGAGAAGTGCCCCCCGGGGTTTCGGCGCGTGTTGTCGAGGTATTCTCGACAGGCCGCTCGCATTGCACGGAGCGACATCACTGCCTCAGATTTCTCTGGGAGTCGCTTCAACGCCGCTGTGAACTCACGACGCATATCCAGCACGGATTGTGCGACTTCGTGTTCGATCTCCCATGCAAAATCGTTGAAAAGTGCGCGTCGGTCTTCAAGAAAAATGAATGTTTCCCGAACAACTTCCCGTTCGGGTTCCGGGGGATTCCAGGACACACCAAAAATCGGGATTGAAACGCCCGTGATCCGCAAAGCAAGATCTTTGAAGCGTATAGCCATATTGACCCCATGTTTGCCGGGATGCCTGACAACCTGGGCGCTCGGGCGCTACTACTTGGGTTTGCGTTTGTGAAGCAATGGGCTTCGCGATCCTTCCTCACTGGTCGAGCCCAGTCTCCTGAAGACGTCGTCCAGAATCTCAGGAAGATGTCGCATCATCATGAAAGTCTCCTCGTCCTCCGGGCCCATCATTTCCGGGCCCCAGGGTCCCCGCATGGAGATTTTTGTGACTCGCTCAAGACTCGCCTTGGCAGCCTCAATCTCGTCAGGATCGTTGGACTTGAGGGCATGGTATAAGTCCAGCCCGACTTCGTAGAGCCATGGCATGTCGTCGCGGAACATGCTAATGAACATTAACCATCCGGCAGCTCGGGCGTCAGGGGCATTAGGCATGTCCGGATGGAAGAGCATCTCTTCCAGCATCATGGGGTGGAAGTGGCGAATGCGTCGCAGCCCCACCCGCCTTGTGACCTTCCGCAACCGTCCCTCGAGCATCTCGGGGAGTTCTCCCACCATCACCTTGACCTCCTCGAACATCTTTGCGATCGCGGTTTCCCCGACTTGGCCCTCGGGCTGGATTTCACCGGCCTTGGCACGATCCTTGATCAGCTTGCCCACGTGATCGCGAAAGACCTTAACCTGCATACGGACCGCCTCCTCGCGAGGTGCCGCCTCTGGGTTGCGCTGTAGCAACTGGAGCACGAGCTTCGTGAGTGAATCCTCGTCGTCTCCGCAGTTCTGGAACTGCGCGAACGGCCCGGTGCTCACGTTCTCTAGGGGGACGCCGACTGCGACGCCGAAAACCACACCGTCCAATTTGCCTTTGGCGACGCCTGCCTCATAGAGGATCCAGGGGCGATCGATGCTCTTCTGCGTGAGAAGAGCGACAATATCCGTGGCATCTCCGAGTTTCGTCATGATGGCCTTGTACCACTCGGCGCCGAATTCGATGCCTGCGGTTCCCTTGCGATCAGAGGATCGGAAGGACTTGAGCGTCCCGCCGCTTACGTCAGAAAGCAGGTTGCTGAACTCCTCGGCGAGATCAGCGTCACGAGTATCATGGCTGATGAAAACGAGCGGTTTCGGACGCAGACTGCGTGTCCGCTGCTGTGCGGGGCTGGCTGCTTCTTCCTCAACTTTCTCGGGGGGTGTCCGTTTGCTCATTTGTCACCTCCGTGGAACGAAGACTTGGACCTGGTCACCGTACACATAGGAGAAGCGTCAACCGGGCCGACACCTTCTTCGTTTCGCAGCCCGTCCACCGGCCAGTTGTTCATGGCGCCAAACCTCCCAGAGGTCTCCGGGCTGGCGAAAAGATGCCGATATTAAACATCTGATTAACTGGCGATGCAAGGAAAAAGGAAGGTGTTAGGGGTCGGGGTTCGGGGTTAGGGATTCGGGATTAGGGGTTAGGGGCGGAATTCGGGACACGGGGTACGGGACCCATCGATTGGCGATTGATGATTGTCGATTGCCGATTGAGTACACTGCGGGGGCGCGGGGCGCTACGAATTTAAGGCCGGGCCGCCGCGGGGTGGAGATTTACACTGCCTCCCAGGGGTTGAGAAGAACGACGCCGAGACCGGCAAAGTCTTTCACGTTGCGCGTCACGAGGGTGAGAGCGTGCTCAAGGGCCGTAGCGGCGATTACGGCATCCACATCCTTTACCGCGAGGCCCCGTTGTTTTGCGGTCGCGGCCAAATGTCCCCATCGCTCAGCGATGGACTCGGTGACCGGGAGAATGCGGCCCGCGTACCAGGCACGCACATCGATGTCGAGCCAACCTTGCAGCGCCTCCCGCTTCTGGCTGGCCGGGAGCATGTCGATCCCCTTGCAGATTTCGCCGAGAGTCATGACGCTAAGGAAGAGGCTCTCTTTCCCGGCGTTGCGGAGAAAAGCCGCCACGCGCGTATCCGGGATCTCGCGGGTCAGCTCCGACGGGACGTTGGTGTCAACCAGGTAGCCTTTCACAGGTTAATATCCCGGCCGGTATCCCTGTCGCGCTCAAAATCCAAATTGAGGCCGCGCAGCGGAGCAAAAAGTTCAACCATATCCTTGGCGGGCGGCGCCGGGTGGGCAGCGGGAAGATGGACAGCCTCTTCGAGGAGGCGGGCGGCATAGGACTCCACCTCACGGCCCTGCGCGGCAGCCTGGCGTGCCAGCTCGGCCTTAACTTCGGGGGTGATGTCAAGGGTGATCGTCATGGTAGCTCCTTTCCGCCCATCCCCACCGTACCGCGCCGTAGGCCCGTCCGTCAAGCGAGTAAAGGGGGCGGGACACAGGATACGGGATACGGGGTTAGGGATTAGGGGCGGAATTCGGGACACGTGGTACAGGACGGGGGGAGATTCTCTCCTGACTATCGAGCGCGAACCTGTTTTGTAGGTCCGCGGTTCTTCCACCCATCGCCACGAAAAGCCGCGGACCTCAAGAACAGGTCTGCTACCATTCTTCTCATGCGAGGCTGGCAAGCGCCTCGACAGTTGGCCGAAAGCGGCGTAGAATTGCTTTTATCATCAGGAGCCAATGCCCGATGACGATCGCTATCCATCCCGAGATCGAAACCAGGCTCCGCGCCCGGGCGGAGGCCGAGGGACTGACCGTCGAAGCCTATGTCGAGCGTTTGGTCCGCGCTGAGCAGCAGGCGGAGGACGATCTCGAAGCCTTGGCCCTGGAAGGGCTCTATTCCGGCGAACCCCTTGAGATCGGGCCGGGTTATTGGGAAGACCAACATCGCCGCTTGGATGAACGCCTCAACAAGACCGGCGCCCGGTGACTGCCCGCTACGTTATTCGCCCCAAGGCCGATCAAGACCTTAACGACCAAGCTTATTATTTTGCTACGCAAGCGAGCCCCAGAGTTGGTCACAACTTTCTCCTCGCGGCCCACGAAACCTTTTCTCTCCTGGCCACACAGCCCAACATGGGATGGCATTCCCGCCTGAAGAACCCTGCTCTTGCGTCTTTGCGAGTGTTTCGAGTGTCGGGCTTCGAGAGATTGCTGGTACTCTACCGCCCGCGCCCGGATGGAGTAGAAATTCTTCGGGTCGTGCATGCCTCAAGGGACCTCGAAGCTTTCCTGCGTCGCGATCGTTTGGAGTAAGCAGGCACCAGCGACGCCCGTTCGTCACGGGTGAAGCGATGGCAGGCAAGTCCCGTCGCCCTGCGCCAGCCTACCTCAAAGAGATCGCGCTGGTACAGGTCTGCAAGGATGCGGGGAACTGGGAAGCGAGAAAGTCGGGCACAAAACCGCGAGTTCGATTATCCTGAAAGTCGGCCTTCGCATCAGGGCGAGCGAAAACTCCAGGGCACGGTAGGTCACGCGTCGGGCCGACGTTCATGATCTCGTAGACGATGCTCATCACGTGCTATGCTCAAATGGGGAGGAATCTTGGATGGGCACCGCCGGAAACCGCATTGCGCACAAGCATTTTTGCCTCAACCGGGCCAAGATCAACGCGCGCAAAAGGTCTTGCAAGCCCGCACCGAAACAGAAACGATTGAGCGGGCGCTCGACGCGGTGATTGACGAGGACGAAAAGAACCGTATAACTTTTGAGGCCAACGAACACTTCTTCGCAAGCGGCGCCAAAATCCGGGACCTATACGGTAAGCTGGCGAAATAGATGCAGCCGGTCCAGTATGAAGTGAGGAGCATTTGAAGTACCCGCACATTCTCAAATCGGCCGCCAAACACCTCTGGTCAGGCTTCAAACTGCCTTACATGGTGATGTTTGAAACCACCCTGATGTGCAATATGTTCTGTGAGTATTGCATCTTTGGCGAAGAGGGCAAGTTCAACGACCTTCAGACCCGCGCCACCCGCGACCGCATCTTCAAGCGCATCGACGAGTTCTGCGAAATGGGGATTTTCGCCCTCAGCTTTTCCGGCGGCGAACCCCTGCTGAACCCGAGCACCTGCGACTACATCGCTTACGCCGCGGACAAGGGTATGTGGACCTCCATGCCCACCAACGGACTGCTCATCAAGAAATACGCCGACGGAGTGGCGCGGCTGGATATGCTGGAAGTTTCCATCGACTCGCTCAATGTGCAGCGGTTCGCCAAGCGCCGCGGCCTGGACGGGCTGCGGCGGATCATCGAGAACCTCGATTACGTGCTGGCCAAACGCCGGCCTTACACCACGCAGATCAACGCCGCGGTGAATATCGAAAACCTTTACGACCTTCCGGAACTGGCGGAGTTCTGCAAGCAGCGCCACTTGGTGATGCACCCGGAGGCGATCCACAACGTCATGCGCGCCGGGGAATTGCTGCCCGACGCGGAGTTGCACGGCAAGGATCTTGATACGGTGGAGCTGTTTTTGCGCGAGCTGCGCATGTCGTACCCCAAGAACGTGCGCTTTTATACGCATTACTACGCCTTCTATCGCCAGGGAGGATTCGGGCCCAAGTTCCCCTGCCGGCATCCGTCCAAGCTCATCTCCATGAAGCCGGATGGCTCCATTCATTTGCCCTGCGCTTTCGTGACCCTGCACAAGTCGCAGGCGCCCCTGCGGGAAATATTCGCGTCGGAAGCGGCCAAGAAGATCATTGCCCAGGAAGCCACTTTGTGGGATTTCTGCCAGGGTTGTAAGATTGGCTGCCCTTACGAAGTGAGCGCCTATACCAACAGTCCCATGCTGGCGCTCGAGTCGGGGCTGAACTTTTTGCGGATTATTTGAGGAGGCGGAAGCGGGAAGTTAGAAGCTGGAGGCTAGAAGCTAGAAGCTAGAAGTTAGAAGTTAGAAGGAAGAAGGAAGAAGGAAGAAGGAAGAAGGAAGAAGGTTGAAGCTAGGAGTGAGAATCCAGTAGCGCCCAGTACGCAGCTTGCTCGTTTTCTTCTAGCTTTTCACTTCTAGCTTCTGACTTCTTACTTCTAGCTTCTAGCTTCTAACTTCTAAGTTCTAACTCCTAACTTCTAACTTCTAACTTCGACTTCCTGACTTCATGAATGCGAACATGGTCTTGACCACAATGCTCATCATCGCCGCAGTGGGACTGGCGTTTGGCCTGTGGTTCTGGTGGGCCTGCGCGACGCCCACTTCTACATTCTTCCACCCGGTGCTGATTCGAGGCCCAAAGGAAGGCAAACGCATTACGCTGACTTTCGATGACGGGCCCTCGGAGCGATTTACCGAACAAGTCCTCGAGATCCTGCGCGAGCACCAAGTCCCCGCCACGTTTTTCGTTTGTGGAAGGAACGTGGAGAAGCATCCCGGCTTGCTTCGCCGCATCGTCGCCGAAGGTCATGCGGTGGGCAATCACACCTATTCGCACTTATTTGTTTTCTTCAAGACCCGGCGCCGGATTGCTGAGGAGATCGATCGCACCCAGGCGATCATCGAGATGGTCATCGGCACGCGCCCCAACATCTTTCGGCCGCCTTACGGAGCGCGCTGGTTTGGGCTGGTGCCAACATTGCTCGAACGGGGCATGCACCTGATCCTGTGGTCGGCCGCAGGGTACGATTGGAAGAAAGACGTGCCGGGGATCACCCGAGCCGCATTGCGAGAACTCAAACCCGGCGCCGTCATACTGCTGCACGATGGGCGGGAGACGCGGCCTGCGGCTGAAATCGACCGCTCGCGCACCGTCCTGGCGCTGCCCGCCATCATCGCCGGCGCCCGCCAGCAGGGGTATACTTTCGTTCCCCTGAAGGACTTTTTACCCTCGACTTAGCCACTTTGGCATGTGGCAAATTGCCCCAGTTCGAGAATTTTTTGCTTTACAACAATTAATAAGCCATTCTATTTATTTATAAAGTGTTTAGAGCATATATGCCTGACGAAAATGCGTAAAAGCCCAGAGGCGTTTCCATTTCGGGCAATAAGTCATGTAGTGTGGCATTACGCCCCACCAAGAGTTCAGCATTCTTGCAAATTCCCCTCCTTTTTAAGTAAGAATGTCAATAAAGTCTAATCAATTCATGACGTTGGGGGCAATTTGCCAACGCAGCTCCCGCATTGGCCACTGACGAGCAATGGTGGGAAATGGTGGATTAACCATAGTGAACAAGATTCTAGTGGTCGATGACGATCAGGAAAGCCGCGACCTTCTTTGTGAGGTTTTGGAGGCAAATGGCTACCTCCCTCACGCGGTGGCGGATGGATTGGCAGCGCGCGAGGTTCTGAGCCGCGATGGAGATTACCGCATTGTCATCGCCGATGTTCAGATGCCGCAGGAATCCGGCCTGGAACTCCTTCGCAAATTACGCCAACAGAATTCCAAGCACGAAATCATCCTGATGTCATCCTTCATGAGCGGGGCGGAAAAGAAAGCGGCGAAGGCCTTGGGTGTACATGCCCTGCTGGAGAAACCCTTTCAGCTTACAGAATTATTGCAGACGGTAGCAGAGCTGGCGGCACAGAATCCCATTGGAATCTCTTCGTAAAGGAAGTTTGCGGCTGCGGCTGGCACCGAATCCTGTTAGGACAAGGAGTTAAGATGGACGTATCACAAAAAGTCATTGAGATTATTGCCCGCGAGCAACACTTGGACGTGACCAAGATCACGCCGGACTCGACCTTCGCGGAACTCGGCATCGATTCGCTGGATGGCGTGAATATCCTTTTTGCCCTGGAAGAAGAATTCAAGCTCGACATTCCTGATACGGTCGCCCAGAATATGAGGAGTGTCCACCAGGTGGTGGACAGTCTCACCCGCGTTCTTGAAGGCAAAGACGTGTCTGACCTGGTGGCCATGGCCAAAGGCGAACCAACCGCCACCGCCAGCTAATCCAAAGTTTGCAAGGGGCCATCGTGAGGAGAGTCGTCATTACCGGGCTTGGAGCCTTTGCCTCCACCGGAAAGAACGCCAAAAGTTTTTTTGAAACCCTGGTGCAGGGACGGTCGGCGATCCGCCGGATCCAGCAATTCGACCCTTCGGCGCTGAGTGTCCAGATTGCCGCAGAAATCCCCGATTACAATCCGCTCGACTATTTCCCGGCCAAGCGCCTCGACCTGGTCGATCGCTTCAGTCAGTTCGCCTTGCTGGCCGCCAAGGAAGCCATGGATTCCAGCGGCATCCAACTACGGGATGAGGAACGCCCGCGTTTTGGCGTGGTCACGGGCACCGGCATGGGCGGCACCACCACGTTCGAATCCGGCTATTACAAGCTTTTCGCGGAGCACGTGACGCGCCTGCATCCTTTTACCATCCCCAAGATTATGCACAATGCGGCCACTTCGCAAATCTGCATGGAATTCGGCGCGCAGGGGCCATCACTAACCACCGCCACCGCTTGCTCTTCCTCCGGGCACGCCATTGGGGAAGCCTTTCACCTGATCAAATACGGAATGACCGACGTGATGTTGACGGGGGGGACGGAAGCGCCGTTGACCTTCGGGATGATTCGCTCGTGGGAATCGGTGCGCGTCATGGCGACAGGCGATGGCGATCCCAGCAAGGCCTGCCGGCCCTTTTCCGCCGACCGCGAGGGATTGGTGATGGGCGAGGGGGCGGCGATGTTCCTGCTCGAGGAACTCGAGCACGCCCAGCGGCGCGGGGCCAGGATTTATGGCGAGATTTCGGGTTTCGGCATGAGTTCCGACGCCAGCCACATTACCCAGCCCTCGATTGACGGCCCGGCGCGCGCGGTGCGCATGGCGCTCGAGGAAGCCGAGGTTAATCCCGAAGAAGTGGATTATATCAATGCCCACGGCACCGCCACCCGCGTGAACGATGTCACAGAAACAAATGTCATTAAAGAAGTGTTCAAGGATCACGCCCGCAAAGTTGCCATCAGCTCCACAAAATCGATGCACGGGCATGTGATGGGGGGGACGGGCGCTGTCGAGCTGGCCGCGACAATTCTGGCGATCGACCAGGGAATCATTCCTCCCACGGCGAATTACACCCAGCCGGATCCGGAGTGCGATTTGGATTATGTCCCCAATCAAGCGCGGGAAATGCCCGTGCACATAGCGATTTCCAATTCCTTTGCTTTCGGCGGGCTGAATGCGGTTTTGCTGGTCAGGCGGTTTCAGTAGAGGAAGTAGCTAGGAGATAGAAGTTAGAATCTCGAAGTCAGGCGTCCGACCTTCTAGCTCCTAACTTCTAGCTTCTCCGCGGAGTCTTCTTAATGATTCAAAAGCGCGTCTGCATTTTGACTCTCGGGGTGGGTTCCGGCCACCTGCGCGCCTCCGAGGCCGTGCAACGCGCCCTTTACGACGGGAATGATCCCATTGAAGTCAAGGTGGTAGACGTTCTCGATACCGCCCGCCGGTGGTTCCACTGGATTTACGTGGACCCGTATTGGTGGATGCTGCGCAATGCCCCGTGGCTGTGGCGAAAGGTGTTTGAGCGCCGCCAGCGCCAACTGCATCGCGCTACAGCTCCTGATTGGGTCTTTCGCCGCGGGTGCCGGGAGGTGTTGCGCCAGCTCAAGAACTACGCTCCCCACCTGGTGATTGTGACGGAGATTGGAGCGGCGGAAATCGCCGCGCTGGGGCGCCGCGAAGGGTGGTTCAACGCTCCCATCCTGGCGGTGCAAACCGATTTCCAGACCGAGCCTCCCTGGGTGCAACCCCAGATTGACGCCCATTGCGTGGCCAGCGAGGGCGCGCGCGGGCAACTGATCGGATGGGGAGTTCTGCCCAATCGGGTTTTGCTGTGTGGCATTCCCGTCGACCCCACCTTCTCCCTGCCCTTTGACAAGATGGAATTGAAGCGAGCGCTGGGCCTGGACGAGCGTCGGCCGGTGATACTGGTGATGGGGGGCGGCATGGGGCCTGTACCCCTCGACAGCGTAGTGGCAAGTCTCGATCTTTGCAACGTGCCCCTGCAGGTGCTGGTGGTGGCCGGCCACGACCGTCGTCTTCGCCGCCGGCTGGAAATGTTGCGGCGGCGCGTGGCCATTGACCTGCATCTGTTTGGCTGGACGGAGAGTGTTCCGGAACTGATGGCAGTCTCCGATCTCCTGATTACTAAACCAGGAGGCCTCACCACGGCAGAAGCGCTGGCGGCGGGATTGCCCATGGTTCTGACCCATCCCATCCCGGGGCCGGAGGAGCGGCACGTTCTCTACCTGCAACAAAAGGGCGTGGCTCTGCACGCGGAAACGTTGAACGACATCCCGCGCTTGGCCTCACGGCTGCTCTCCTCCCCCAACGAACTCAACGAAATCCGCCGCCTCGCCCGCGAATGGTCACGCCCCGACGCCGCCCACGCCATTGCCCAGGTGGCGGTGGCGTTGCTGGAAAAGGCCACCTATATCGAACTGCTCGCTACCCCTCCACAGCGGTCGGGGGAGTCGGCATATTTAATGTAGAAAGATGTCCTTGGTCCTTTGTCATTTGTCCGTTGTAACCGTGGTCATTCAGTGATTCTCCGGTGACATGCTGGTTTTCCATGACCACCGATGAGCTGGCATCTTGAGACTGATAATGGACCGCTGACAAAGGACAAAGGACAAAGGACTAAGGACAAGGGACTAGGGACTCATGTTCAGTCGAGCTCGAAAACTCCTCGAACGCGCCTTGGTGGGCGATTCTGTCCCGGCGCTGGTGCGCTGGGGCAAACACGTTCCCCCCGCGGTGATTCGGAGAATTCGCGAGGATTCGTTTGTCGAGGTCGTGCGCTACGCCGCCGCGCACCAGGAATTCTTCGCGCGCAAACTGCGCGAGCGCGGCATCGACCCGAAGCGCGTCCGCCGCCCTGAGGATTTGGGCGATGTTTTCACCACCCCCGACGACTTGCGCACGCTCCCGGCGGAGGACTTTCTGTGCCGCGAGCCGGAACTGGTTTTTGAAACCACGGGAACCACCGGCGGGCCCAAGCGGGTTTACTTCTCCTACGAGGAACTGGATTTCGCCGCTCGTTACGAAGCAGCGGGACTGTACGAAAATGGCGTTCGACCCGGCGCGCGCGTGGTTTGCACATTCGATGCGGGGTATTGGTTCAGCAGTTGGGTCACTTTTCTGGCTTGTAAATACCTGGGAGTATTCTGTTCCGCCGTGGGTAAGCCGCATCCCCGCGAGGTCTACTCGCGCATGGGCGAATACGGGTACGATGTAATTGCCGCCGACCCCACGTGGCTGGTAAGCCTTAGCGAAATCGCGGAGAAAGAAGGTACATTTCCCCTGCGGCTGGTCATGGCGGCAGGCGACCGCATGACCGATGTATATCGCCGCTACGTGGAGAGCGTCTGGAAATGCCCCGTCCTTCTCGCCTACGGCTCCACTGAAGTGGGGGGGGCGGGCATGGAATGCGTGCGCCAAGAGGGTTATCACCTGGACGATTTCAATATTTACTTCGAGATTCTCGACCCGGATGAGAATGGTTACGGCGAGCTGGTGGCCACCACCCTTTCCCGCCGCACCATGCCTTTTATTCGCTACCGGGTCCACGATGTGACGCGCTTTATTACGGCGCCGTGCCCTTGCGGCGCTCCCCTGCGGCGCATCGAACGCATCCGCGGCCGCCGCGACGAGATGGTGGTGATGGGCGCGGGGAATATGTATCCGGAGATTTTTGAGCGCGTTCTGCAAGATGTCGTGGGCATTGACGAAAACTGGCAGGTGGTGGTGCGCCAGGAAGGCCTGCACGACATTTTGGAATTCCGCCTGGAGCTGAGCAATGGCATCAGCGCTTCCGCCGTGGAGACGGCGATTGAAGAGAACCTCAAGACGCTTTATCCCGATGTTTGGGCCAACCAGGCCTGCGGCATGTATCAGCTGAGCTTCCGTTTTCTTCCCCCCGGCAGCATCGAGCAGGGCAGGAAGCGAAGACGGCTGATTGACGAGCGGGCGGCGTGAAACATTGGTGATTGGTGATTGTTTGTGCCTTCCATATCTCTGGAAGTCGCCCAAAGTGACCGGCGTCAATCACCAATCACCAATCACCAATCACAAATCGCAAATTGCTGACCACTGACGAGGATTTGAGGACATTTCATATGACAAACACAACGCTGGAATCGGCCGAGCCTGATTTCAGCCCCGTAATTTTCTGTGATTTTGACGGGACCATCACGCAACTTGACGTGACGGACCAGATTCTGACGCAGCTTGCGCATCCCTCCTGGCGGGAAATCGAGCAGCAATGGATGCAGGGGTTGATCGGCTCCCGGGAGTGCCTGGAGCGGCAAATCGCCTTGGTCAATGCCTCGGAGGAGGAGCTGCACGCGGTTATTGATGCCGTCGCGCTCGACGCCGAGTTCAAGACTTTCTGCAAATTCGTCCGCAAGAAAGAAATGCCACTCTACATCCTTAGCGACGGGTTCGATTACGTGATTCGCCGCGTCTTGAAGGGCGCCGGCTTGGATCGGCATTTTCGCAGTGGATCAACCCTGTTTGCCAGCGCCCTGCGGGTGGAAGGGCGGCGCCTCGTGCCCTCCTTCCCGCATCCTTCTGAACCCTGCGCGCACGGGTGCGCCACCTGCAAAGAAGCGCTCATCGGCCGCCTGCGGGAAGGCCGGCGCCCCGTCATCTTCGCGGGCGATGGCATGTCAGACCGTTTCGCCGTGGAGAATGCCGACATTGTGTTTGCCAAACGCCACTTGCTGGCGCACTGCCGGGAGAATGGCATCGCCTGCCATCCTTTCGAGACTTTTAAGGATGTTCAGGCGACGCTGGAGAAGTTGCTGGCCCCCGCGCCCGCGCGTGGTTACCGGCAGGCCGTCGCGGCAGTCTCTTAGCGGCAACGGTAATCGGTGAGGGAAGAAGAAACAGACATCTGGAACCTGAAAACTGAGAACTGAGAACTTAAGACTTAAAACTGTGGACTTGAAACTGAGAACTGAGGACTGAATATCTACAGCCCTCGCCCCCTTGGGGGAGAGGTGATACCTTGACAGTGCGGGTTTATAATAAACCCAAGGCGGAACTGGATCTGGAAATTGCGGCCTTTGAGGGAATGGGCATGGATGGGGAGGTTCAGGCATGAGCGGAACATCGGGTCTGGAGTTGCCGATTGAGCTGAAGCTCAGGATTGAGCGGGTGGCGAAGGAACGGGAGGAAGAGCCCGCTACACTGCTTGCCAGTGCCATCGACTCATTGCTCAGTGTGGAGGAAGCGCAGATCGCGGAGGTGCGGCGGAGAGACGCGACGGACACGGGCGAAACGTATAGCAATGAGGACGCCTTCGCGAAGCTGGACTCCCTTCGCCCCAGCCGCAGGAACTCGCTGCCCAAATGACCATCCTATGGGCGAAGAAGGGTTTCGACGACCTCGATGGGATTGCCAACTACCTCGCCGGCTTGAGTGACGACGCGGCCGAGCGTACCATCGACCGTATTCAAAAAACCGTTCTGCTCCTTGAGGAATTCCCCGAAATGGGTGCAAAGGTCGATGAGACCGGACTCCGCAAACTCGTGGTTTCCGACACCCCTGACGTCGCGTTCTACAGAATTCTCGGCCCCTACGTGAGCATTCGGGGTGTCTTTCACGCGCGCCAACGACGCTTTGTGGAATAGCATCCAGAAAACTGCAACGGCACCGGGCAGTGAATGGTTTAACGGGGAGGTTGGCGGGCGAACGGTAGGGCGTTTCACGTCCATGCGCCAAGCGAAAAAGTGTTATACCCCGGAAAACGTCTTAGAAGGAAAGTGCTTGGCCAATCGAAAATCGGCAATCGGAAATCGAAAATTAAACGGAGGCCCAAAAACTTTGGCCACATCTGAATCTGATACGCGCACCGCGGAGCTGCTGGCTCTGGAGCGCAAGTACTGCTCGTTTGGCGACACGGTGCATTATCTTGAACCCCCGAAAATCTTTGTCGATTGCGAGGGCAGTTATCTTCTCGACGAGCAGGGAACCCCCTATCTCGATTTACAAATGTGGTATTCGGCGGCGAGCTTTGGTTACAAGAACCGCCGCCTGGGTGAGGCGCTGAAGCGCCAGGTGGATCGCCTGCCGCAGCTTGCCTGCCAGTACCTGCACGCGGAAAAAGTCGAGGTGGCCGCGCGCATCGCCCAGTACTGCGAAAAGCGTTTCGGCGTGAAGGGCCGCGTGCAGTTCAACGTGGGCGGCGCGCAGGCTATCGAGGACTCACTCAAGTTGGTGCGCAACTACACCGGCAAAAACCTGATGTTTGCCTTCATGGGCGGTTATCACGGACGCACCCTGGGTGCTTCCGCCATTACTTCCAGCTATCGTTACCGCCGGCGTTACGGACACTTCGGCGACCGCGCGCAGTTTGTTTTTTATCCCTACTGTTATCGCTGCACGTATAAGCTGAAGCCCGAAACTTGTAATCTTCATTGCCACGATCAGTTCGCGCAGCTCTTCGACAACGAATATAACGGAGTGTGGGACGCCAAGGCACAGTCCGCCGAGTATGGCGCATTCTATATCGAAGCGGTGCAGGGAACCGGCGGGTACGTGATTCCCCCGCGTGAGTATTTCCAACGCCTGCAGAAAACCTGCCGCGAGCGAAAAATCCTGATTGTCGATGACGAAATTCAGATGGGTTTCTATCGTACCGGTAAATTCTGGGCGATTGAGAACTTTGGCATCACGCCAGACATCATTGTGTTCGGAAAGGCGTTGACCAATGGCTTGAACCCCATTTCCGGCATCTGGGCGCGCGAGGAATTGATCACACCCGAGCTGTTCCCGCCGGGGTCCACGCACTCCACCTTCTCCTCCAACACGCTCGGGACCGCCGTGGCGCTGGAGACCCTGAAGATGCTGGAGGAGGAAGACTACGAAAAGCTGGTGAACGATAAGGGCGCATACTTCCTGGCTGGCCTGCGCAAATTGCAGAGCCGCTATCCGGGAATCATCGGCGACGTGGATGGCCTGGGACTTGCCCTGCGCTTGGAGGTGTGCAAGCCGGATGGCATCACTCCCGATCGCGATCTGACCGACCGTGTTTTCGCGGAAGGGATCAAAGGCGATCTTCAGGCCCGGGGCCGCAAGTACGGCTTGGTGCTCGACGTGGGCGGCTATTACAAGAACGTTTTTACCCTGGCGCCGTCATTTACCATTACTAAGGAAGAGATGGATTTGGGGCTCGATCTGCTGAATCAGCTCTTCCAGCGGTGCGTTTGAGCGCGAGACCTGGGACTCGGGATAAGGGATACGGGCTTCACGGTACGGGACAGAATCGGGACCCGGTGTCTTGAATTTACAACACAAGGGGGCAATTAAGGAAGAGTCCTTAGTTTCTGATGAGCACTTTACGCAAACTTGTTCTGATCCTGCTGGCATTTCTGGCAGTGGGAAGCTGCATAGCGGCGTATGAGCTGTATGATCCGCTCTATAATGTGATCCTCGAATCCAATCGTATTGCACATTTCAACGTCGAGGAGATTCGCGGGACGCATCCTACAAAACTCAGAATATCAGGTAATCCGATGTCTGCCGTCATGATTGTGCGCGACGTTTCCGAGAAAAAGGATGGTTCAACGATTACGGTCTGGGTTCATCTTGCGATGGTCCATATAGCCAAGCCATTAAGGAGTGATGCGTGGTTGGATTATGAACTAATCGTCCCAGACTCGGTTAATGAAGTGCGGTTTGGCCGCAACGCAACGCCAATCTGGAAGCGGGGATCATCTCCCATACATTTTCCAAACTGGCCAAAACTTGACTCGTCCTCTGCAAGATTTCTGTTTGTCCGCGTTCTAACTAGTACGAAAGGAATTACCGGCCCGTGTCCCGTGCCCCATGCTTGACGGAGACAAGGAAACCTGCCAAATTGAAATGACGTCCAACGGTCATATATGGACCAACCGTTAGGAGGGGCGAGGCCCGGACCCGAATCCCGAATCACGATTCCCGTATCCCGTATCCCGTATCCCGTGTCCCATATCCCGAACTACGAGGTGTATATGAAACGAACTCTTCTCTCGCTTTTAGTTGTGATCGTGCTGGCGGGGATTCCCCGGAAAGGCGCCGGGCAAGATTTCGTCACCACGGCCATGTCCGGGCTCCCCACCCAGACCTTGCGCGTGGAGTTTTCCAGCCCTGCCCAGTTGCGCAAACTTGCCAATTACCAGGAGCTGCGGGCAAAGTACCTGGGGTCGCGCTTGCAACAGCTTGAGTCGGCGCTCGATCAGATCGGAATTAAAGAGGATGACATCGACGACTTGATGATCGGATGGAAGCCGGGCGATAAGGAAATGGATCTTTATGGTTATGCCTCCGGCCGTTTCGACAAGGCCCAGGTGGCCAAGCGCGCTGCCGCCGGCGGTCTCACGCCGACGCCGATTTCCGGCGAACAGGCGTATTGCCTGACGGCGGGAGTAGCGGGAACCTGCGTCGTCATTCTGGAAAACTCTCTGGGGGCTTTTGGGCCGCTTTCGTCCTTGACGGCGCTGATCGATGCGCATGCCGGACAGGCGCCGAATCTGAATTCCGACCCGCGATTCACCAGCTTGATGGGCGACATCAATAAGAGTGCGCCCATTTGGGGAATTGCTTTGGCCGGAGCCGTCGCCGATTGGTTCGGTGGATGGCTGGCGAATCAAGACAGTTTCAAGTTGGATTGGGGGCAGGTTTTCAAGCCGGTGGATTCCCTGACCTATGCTATTGAAGCCGCGGATAAGGTTAACATGGATATGAAACTCAACTGTAAGACGCCGGCGGACGCGGCCACGCTCCGGCAGATTATGGACGGCTTGAAGATGGCACAACAGTTTGCCTGGTCGGCACAGAATCCCGGCCACCCCAACCCGTTTGCCGCCATGAATGTCGACTCGCATGACAAGCAGATTACCCTGCAAATCACCATGGCGTATACGCAGTTGACCCTGGCGGGCGGCGCCGGCGCACCCCAGAATTGACTTTTTGATTTGACGCTGGCGCGTAACGATTCCCCGCTCAACGCCTCTGTCTTCGCCCGCCTTCCCGGCCCGCGGGCGAAGGCAGGGTTTCCCACCCATTGTCCTCCCTCCTTCTCGAACCGCGCGCTGCCCAGACCATAGGCAGAATTGCAAGGTGATTGGCCCAAGAAGTTTCGCGAGGGGAACAGCGTGGGAGAAACGCTGAGCTCAACTTGCTGGGCCATGAATGGGGAAGTCGGCAAGGTGAAATGCCGTCACATGCGGGGGGTCGTCTGGAAAAGGCCGGGCTCTTCGATATTCTTAGAAACCCCTAAGAAACGTACATTCCGCCCGCCTTCCTACAGAAATTCCCCCCTAAAAACGACTGAAATAGGGTAATAATGCCCAAAAACACAAGAAAAGTTCATAGGCACATATCTGGTGGTGTTTTCCGCCAACCCCACAATAGGTTCTACAAAATTCCCCCAATACCCCCTAAAACTCCCTACAAACTACCAAGAAACCCATAAAACTAACGAAATAGTGCTTGACAAGCCCAAAGCGCAAACGTATAAGCGCATCAGGTACTGATATTGGGACCGCATGCGCCATTTCTGATTTGGCCAGCGTACAACGGCACGATTTCGGCGGAAGGTTAAGAGCATGATTGAGACAAGAGAGGTTATGGATATCCGGGAAGCGTCGGAGTATCTCGGGGTCTCGCGCGAGACTCTTTACAAGTACGTCTACGAAGAGAAGATCCCCGCTTTCAAGTTGGGTAACCGCTGGAAATTCAAGAAGACCGTCCTGGACCGCTGGATGGAGAGACAAAGCGCGCAGTTCGAACAGCGAGCGGCTCGTAGGTTGCGCGCCACCGTTCGGTAGGGAGCATCGCCAATGTTTGGGTTAGCAAAATCCAAGAACCTGGTGGGATTGGATATCGGGTCGAGCGCCGTAAAGGCGGTCGAATTGCGGAGGAAGGGCAATTCCTATGAGCTCGTGAACCTGGGGATTGAACCCCTCGGACAAGATACGGTGGTGGATGGCTCGATCATGGATGCGCTCTCGGTTTCTTCCGCCATTGAGAAAATCTTTACCGATAATCGCATTAAGACCAGGTCCGTGGCGACTTCTGTTTCCGGCCACTCGGTCATCGTCAAGCGGGTCACGGTGGACGCCAGCACGGATGAGGAACTTTACAACGCCATTCCTTACGAGGCGCAGCAACACATTCCCTTTGACATGACGGATGTGAACCTGAGCTACCAGGGGTTGGGCCCATCCCCGACGGGGAAGGGAACGGACGTCATGCTGGTGGCGGTGAAGCGCGAGAAGATCTTAAATCACACCAACGTGCTGAGCCAGGCGGGCAAGATCCCAACGGTTGTCGACTACGATGGGTTCGCGGTTTACAACGCCTTCGAGGTAAACTATGAAGTGCCCTCCGATCAGATGGCGGCGCTGCTCAATATCGGCGCCAGCATCATGAACATTGTCATCGGGCGGGGTGGCAACCCTCTGTTCACCCGCGACGTTTCCGTGGGCGGGAACCAGTACACCGACACGCTGCAGAAGGAACTCGACTTGAGTTTCGAGGATGCGGAGAAGCTCAAGCAGGGTTTTGAGGTTGCCAACGTGACCCAGGAGCAGAAGCTTCCCCACCTGCATTCGGTGACCGAAATTCTCATGTTGGAAATCCAAAAGACATTCGATTTCTTCCGGCAGACTACGTCGACCGAGAACATTCAGCACATTTATGTTTCCGGTGGTACCGCCAAGATTGAAGGCCTCCTGGATCAGCTCAAAGCGGAGTTCAACATCCCCGTGGAGGCCATCAACCCGTTCCAAAGGGTGCTGGTGGATGGGAAGAAGTTTGATGTCGGTTACGTGGACGAAATTGCTCCCCGTATGAGCGTAGCGGTGGGGCTGGCTTTGAGGAGCTTTGACTAGCCATGATTAAGATCAACCTGCTCGGAGTTGCGCCGCCTCCCACCAAGGCCCCGTCCGTGGGGGCCGGCCCCCCGGCGCCAAAGGCCACGCAGTTGGTGATGTTTGTGGGGGCGCTGATTATCAGTTTCGGCATCGTCTTCATCGTCTACGAAGTTTGGACCAACGAAATCGCAGATCTGCAAAAGAGGCAGAGTCGGGAAAGGCAGAGGAAGACGGAACTGGCCGTGGTGAAGGGCCAGAACGAACAATACCAACAACGGCTGAGGGACCTCGAGACCCGCATCAATACTATTCAGGCGTTGCAAAACGGCCGCGTCGGCCCTGTCGAATTGATGGCCGCTTTGGGGAGCATCATCAACGAGTCCGACGATATTTATCTTTACACGATGGCTCCCTCGGGGGACCGGGTACAGCTCAAAGGGCAGTCGGGCACGGTCGATTCCATGGCGAATTTCATGGCCTCCCTGAAGGATTCAGGATCCTTTGCTGACGTGCAGTTGCAACAGTTCTACCAGGATGATTACAAGGACCACTTGGCTTACAAGTTTACGCTGGATTGCGAGTTTAAATCGCCCACCGGGGGAGCGTCCCCCATGGCGGGAGGCGCACCCGAAAGCCCCGGCGGCCCGGCCAAGCCTGCGGCGGCGCCTTCCGGTGGACCCGAAAGTCCACCGGCTGCACCCCCACAAGGTCTGCCCACAAGGCGAGCATTTTAGGGAAGGGTAAAGAAGATGGCCAAGAGCTTCAATGATCTTCCGGCCCCAATACAGGGAGCCATTTTGGTGACGGTGGCAATCGCCATGGCGGTCGCCACGTTTTGGTATGTTGTCTTGCCCTTGAATGACCAGCGGGATGCTTTGCAAAAAGAAGTGACCAAACTTAAGGCGGAAAACGACAAGAACGAAGCCTTCAAGCAACAACAGACGGAGTATTTGAACCGCATCAAGCAATTAGAGACCCAGTTGGTGACGCTCCAGTCCATTGTTCCCGACGAAGAGGCCATTGATGAGTTTATGCGAACCGTGTTTGCCGATAGCTCGAGTACCGGCACTGAGATCCGGACTTTTATTCCTAAGCCTCCGGTGGTGAAGGATTTTTACGTGGAAGTGCCTTTTTCCGTGCACCTGGACGGAACCTATTACAGTTTGGTGAACTTTTTTGATCGACTTGCGCATGAGCAACGAATCATGAGTGTTTCCGGGCTCTCTCTCGGTGCTCCGGAAGGTGGCGGCATGGGGCAATACAAGATACCGACCAGCGCGACGGTCGGGGCGAATTGCCTGCTGACCACTTATTACAATAAGTCTCTGGCCGCGACAGCGCCACCACCTCCTAAGAAGAAATAGTAAGCAGGATGAGGACAATGGCTAAGCATAGGTTTCAACGCACTCAAACGATGCAGGCAATGCGGCTTCTGCTCGTAGGGGCTCTCGTGTCGGGCTGGGGAATCTCGCCGAGTTGGGCGGGGCAGCAATCCAGCCGCCGCTCCTTGCCAAGCCCTAGGGCGGCCCAGGCCACCGGGCAGAAGCGAGCAAATACCGCGCCGGCCAAGCCGGCCCAGACCCCTACGCCGCCCAAGCCTGCCCCGGCGCCGCCCAAGCCTGCCCAGGCCCCGACCGTACGCAAGAGCACGATGGAAAACTATCCCCGTCCCGTGAGACCAGTACTTCCCCCCAGACCCCCAGTTTCCCGGAAGCCCTCCGTGCCTACCGCCGAGACTGTGCGGGCTGCCGGGCCGAAGCGGCCAATGCCCACCCCGGTCGAGCCTGTCCGGACCACAACCATACGCAAGGGCCCGACGGAAAGCTCGTCCGGTTCCGTATGGGGGGAGGGGAAAAGGGACCCGTTTAAGTTTCCAACATCTGTGAGTGGCGGTGGCCCTAGAATCGGTGGCGAAAGCATTTCGGATTCGTCGCCGGTGGGGGTTTTGCCGCCGGGCGTTCGTGGCTTGCTCATAGCGCCATTGAAGCTGGAAGGGGTCGTGCGGGAGCAAACCGCCAACAAAATGATCGCCGTGGTCACCAACGAAACGAGAAGGGCTTATTTCCTGACGGAAAACGAGTCGGTGTACAACGGGGTAGTCAGCAAGATCACGCCGGACGCAGTTTATTTCAAGGAGAACGTCCTCGATGCCAATGGTCGAGTGACGACCCGTGAAGTGGTGAAGCGACTGGTTCCGGCTCCGGGAGAAGGAAGATGAGACGACAAGCCATTATGCTGCTGACGGTTACAGGGCTGATGTTGGGGATAGTCCTTACCTCCGGGCGCCGCGCGTGGGCGGACTCAGAGGCGGCGACGTTGAAATCGGTTACGCTTTCCGCCAGCCCCACGGGCGCGGAACTGGTCTTGCGTGTGGACGGTATGTACTCCTATAAAACCGTCCAAGCCAGCCCCGACACGCTTTTCATCGACCTCGCGGGCGCCAAGCCCAAGGGAGTTGCTCGCACTCAACACTGGGTGAGCCCGCTATTCTCCGGTTACAAGCTGCTGTTGTATCAGGATGCGGCCGGCCACCCGGTGGTCCGCGTGCAGGTGGACACGAAACAAGCTATTCCCTTCATGGTGCAAAAGGACGCTTCCAGCCTGCGGCTGCTCTTTGGGAAGAGCCTTCCTGCCAGTGCCCCGAATGCCTCAGCTCCGGTTCCGGCTCCGGCGGAGACCTCCGTTCGCGTCGCGCCTCCGACATCTTCCAAGGGCCCCCTGCTGGTTTCGAAGGTAAGCTTTGACAAGCATGAGTCCGGTGAGACTTTTGTGGATGTCTCCACCTCCCGGACCGTCAGCTATCGGGTGACGACGTTACTCAGCCCGCCGCGCCTGGTGGTGGATATTGAAGGCGCGCAGAATGCTTCCCCGCAGAGAAACTATCCCGCCGGTACGGGGGTTCTGAAGGCTGTTCGCATCGGACAGTTCCGCGAAAAGGACCCAGCCATTGTGCGGGTGGTGGCGGACTTAAACGGGAATCCCGTCTTTGATGTTCACGCCACACCCGCTGGTGTTCGCATTGAGCTGCGTCCGCGAGGTTTGGCGAAGCCCGCTTCTCTGAATGCCAAGGCTCTGGTTTCGCCCGTGAAGCCCGAGAAAACCCAAACCGTTGAAACCGCTGCTGCCACGCCGGCTCCCGTCCCCGTTCGCATAGCGATAGCGGAGGCGCCCGCGCCCACAGCGGAGGTGATTGAGGCGAAGCACGTCGTGGAACCGCCGCCTCCGGCGGTGACCCGAGAGGCAGTGAAAACGGACGTACAGACCACGTTACCCGCTATTGCCAGTTCCAAACAGGCGGTGGCGGCGCCACTACCGCCTCCCTCCAGTGCTACACCGGAAGCGTTGCGCGCTGAGCTTGCTGCCCAAACGTTGACTCCGGGCACGATTGAATCTCCGCGGGCAGCGCAGGATGCTCCTCCGGCGGCACCCTCCGGCCCTGCGGAGGAACCCAAGTCAGCCTATACCGGTGAGCCGATCTCATTGAATTTAAAGGATGTTGACCTCAAGGATTTCTTCCGCTTGATTCATGAAATCAGCGGATTGAACATCATTCTCGATCCTAATGTGGCTGGCAGCGTCACGCTGGTGCTGGATTCTGTCCCCTGGGACCAAGCTTTGGAAATCGTAATGAAGAACAACCGCCTGGGCAAGGTTCTGGAAGGCAACGTTTTACGGATTGCCAAAGTGGAAACTCTGACGGCGGAGCAGGAAGGGCAAACGAAACTAGCTTCTGCACGCATGGACGCGGCCCCTCTGGTAACGATATTCCGGCCCATCAGTTATGCCAAGGCTCAGGATATCGCCGCCATACTCAAAAGCTGGGCGGGAGGTGGCGCCCTCAGCCGCCGGGGTACGGTGCTGGTGGACGTTCGCGGCAACACGTTGATCGTTTCCGATGTCCAGTCGCAGATGCCCATCATTGACAGCATCGTTACCAAGCTCGATAGGAAAGCGAAGCAGGTTTCCATTGAAGCGCGAGTGGTGCTAGCGAACGCCGACTTCACTCGCACCCTGAGTACGGCGCTGTCAGGCTCGACACATACCCTGGGGGGTTCCACGCAGGCCGGAGGCACCACCGGCGCCGGAGCTACGGTTGCGACTACCACGACTTTCCCCGTTCTCCAAACCCTCTCGCCGGTTCCCTCGTCCGAATTTGGTTCCATTGCGATTACCAATGCGTCGTCGCGTTACTTGATCAATGCGATCATTTCGGCGCAGGAAGAGCGTGACCAGGCGAAGACCCTTTCGCGTCCCACCATCGTGACGCAAAACAATGTGGAGGGAATGGTCCAGCAAGGCGTGCAAGTTCCCATCCAGACCACGATTAACAACACTATCTCCGTCCAGTACTATAATGCCACCTTGCAACTTACGGTTACGCCTCAGGTCACTGAGGACAACAACATCTTTTTGATTATCCACGTGCTCAATGACTCCGTCGGCGCGTCGATTGCGAGCGTCGGACCGGAAATCAATACTCAGGAAGCAACCACGCGAGTGCTGGTTCCCGACGGCGGCACGGTGGTCTTTGGCGGCATTACGGTCACCAGCCGGAGCAAGTCCGCGACCTACGTACCTTGGATAGGTAGCATTCCCATCCTGGGGCATTTGTTCAAGACGAGTAACGTGCAGGACACAGATCAGGAGTTGCTCTTCTTCGTATCACCGAAGATACTCACGATTTAGCCTTTCCAGCGTGCAAGCATACTCGGTCGATTGCCGATTCTAGGGAGACCTTGCGGAAACCTGGGTCTCCTTTTTTTTGCCTCTGCTCATGTGCCCAGAACACTCTTCCTCTCCATATCGAGCGCGCCAGGAGCGCCTGCGAGCCCTAATGGAGACCCGCCGAGTTCCCCTCATGCTCGTCACCCATCTGGTAAACATTCGTTATCTTACGGGGTTCACCGGTAGCGCGGGGATCGTATTGCTGGGCACGCGGCAAGGAGTCTTGTGGGTGGATCCCCGTTACACGCTCCAGGCGCATGAGCAGGCGGTAGGCGTGGAGGTGATCGAGGAAAAGAAAGGAATCCTCAAGGGGGCAGCAGGCTGGCTGCGGAAGAATAGGGTTCGTGAGTCCACCTTCGAGGCCTCCAACCTGACCTATGCGCAATTCGAGCAGCTCCGCCAGGAGGCTGGCCACGGTCTGCGGTTGAAACCTGCTGCCGATCTGATTGAGGAACTGCGCGTGGTCAAAGACCGTGCGGAAATCGAGTCCATGCGCCGCGCCGGAAAAGTGACGGCGGAGGTTTTCGCTGAAACCTTGCCGCACGTCCGGCCCGGTGTGAAAGAACAGGACTTGGCGGCGGAAATCGAGTACCTGATGCGTAAGAAAGGCGCGGAAGGGGCGGCCTTTGAGACGATTGTGGCCTCCGGACCCCGCTCCGCCTACCCCCACGCGCGCCCTTCCTCTAAGGCGCTGCAAGAAAGTGAGTTGGTAATCTTCGACCTCGGTGCTATACTCGGCGGTTACGCCGCTGATATGACGCGGACGGTCTTCCTGGGCGAACCCGCGCATCGGGTCCGGGACATTTTCTCGGCGGTGCGGGAAGCCCAAGCGGAAGCCGTCAGGTCGGTGCAGGAGTCGACGCCGGCGGGGAAAATCGATTCCACGGCGCGCCGCATCCTGGCAAGAAAAGGGCTTGCCCGGTTCTTTACCCATAGCACGGGCCACGGGGTAGGTCTGGAGGTTCACGAACGGCCGCGCATAGGCAAGGGGGAAACTGCCCGCCTGCGGTCCGGCTCAGTGGTCACGGTGGAGCCGGCAGTTTACCTGGAAGGGTTCGGCGGCATCCGCATTGAAGACACCGTGCTGGTGAGGCCCGAGGGTCCTGAGGTCCTTACCCCTGCACCGAAAGAGCGCTGGGTCATAAGCTAACCTTCCTCGGAGATTCTATCGGGGGTGGCGATTACAGATCCCAGCGGCAAGGGAGCACACGAATGCCCGGTAAGAAACCTAAGCGCGACGTTCCTGAGCCCGGACGGCTCTGGAATCTGAATACCATCCAGGAGTTGCTGGACCTCCTGGCGGGGAAGGAAATTACCGAATTTGAAATGGAGCAGGAGGGGGTCAAGATTCGCGTCCGGCGCGGGAATGCCCATCCCGGCAACGGTGGAAACACCAACGGATATGGTGTTGCCCCGGGGTCTCCGCCGGTCGTGGTTGCTACGCCTCCTGCCCCGGTAATCGCGGTGGCGGCGACTCCCGCGGCGCCCTCGTCCCCTCCGGCGGCATCCGAACCGGCCGCGGATTCCACGGAAGGCCTCTTTATCATGAAATCGCCAATCGTCGGGACCTTCTACTCCTCGCCCGCTCCCAACGCTCCGCCTTTTGTCAAGGTGGGCGACAGCGTGCAGGTTGGCCAGGTGATTTGCATCATTGAAGCCATGAAATTGATGAACGAACTGGAAGCAGAGCAAGCAGGGCGGATTGTTCGCGCCTACGTCGAAAACGGCCAGCCGGTTGAGTACGGGCAATCCCTGTTTGCCATTGAACCGGCGCGGAAGAAATAGAAGTTAGAAGCTGGAAGTTAGAAGCTAGAAGTGCAGCGCCCTTTTGATTCCTGGCTCCTGGTTCCTATCTTCTAACTTCTAGCTCCTGGCTTCTCGCTTCTATTATCGAGACATGTTCAAAAAGATCCTGATTGCCAATCGTGGGGAAATTGCGCTGCGGGTGATATGCGCCTGCAAGGAACTGGGAATTCCCACCGTCGCCGTGTATTCGGAAGCCGACCGATACTCCCTGCACGTGCGTTTTGCGGATGAAGCGGTCTGTATTGGCCCGCCGCGTAGCGCCGACAGCTATTTGAATGTGGCCAGCATTATTTCCGCGGCGGAAATCACCGGCGCGGAAGCCATTCATCCCGGATACGGTTTCCTGGCCGAGAGCGCCTATTTTGCCGATGTTTGCCAAGCCTCCAATCTTACCTTTATCGGCCCGCGCCCGGAAGTCATCAGCCTGATGGGCGACAAGAATCGAGCGCGGGCGAGAATGAGGGAGTTGGGCCTGCCGGTGTTGCCGGGCTCGGAAGTGATCTCTTCACCGGAAGAGGCGTTGAGGGAAGCCGCGCGCATCGGCTATCCGGTTATCGTCAAGGCCGCGGCAGGCGGCGGCGGGCGGGGAATGCGGATTGTGCCCTCGGCGGACGAGATGTCGCACCTTCTCCAGACAGCGCAGAATGAGGCGGCGGCATCTTTTGCCACCCCTGATGTCTACGTGGAAAAATACATCACCTCTCCCCGGCACATCGAGTTTCAAGTTCTGGGCGACCAGCACGGGAGGGTGGTCCACCTGGGTGAGCGTGAGTGCACTATTCAACGCCGGCATCAAAAGCTGGTGGAAGAATCCCCGTCCACCCAGATTGATGCGGAGACCCGCCGGCGCGTCGGCCACCAGGTTGTCACCGCGCTCCAGGAAATAGGCTATACCAGCGCGGGCACGGTAGAGTTGCTGATGGATGAGCAACGCAATCTCTACTTCCTGGAAATGAATACGCGAATTCAGGTGGAGCACCCGGTCACGGAAATGGTGACGGGATTGGACCTGGTGAAACATCAGATCCTGATTGCGGCGGGTGGACATGTGCCCATCGAGGGCGAGACCCTGGGACTCCGCGGGCATGCCATCGAGTGCCGCATCTGCGCGGAGAATCCGCAGACCTTTGCCCCCTCCGCCGGGAAGGTCACCGTGTTCCACGAACCCGGCGGCACCGGCGTGCGCGTGGACACGGCCACTTATGCGGAGTCGGTGATCCCGCCTTATTACGATTCCCTCATCGCCAAGCTCATTGTACATGGCAAGGACCGCCCAGAGGCCATCCGCCGCATGAGCCGGGCTCTGGAAATGTTCATTGTCGAGGGCATTTCCACTTCTATCCCGGTTCACCAAAAGATCATGGCCGACCCTGACTTCCAGGCGGGGAATTTCGACACCCATTTCTTGAACCGGTATGCCCGCAACGGCGAATAATTTTGGATTTTAGATTTTGGATTGAAGAACATCGGATTTTGGGTTTTTGACTTCAACTTCAGAGTGGGGACGATTCAGCCTCGGTCGATCCAAAATCGAAAATTCAAAATCTAAACTGGACGGATCAATCCAAAATCCAAAATCGAAAATCCAAAATAGGTTCAAATCCAAAGTGGGCTCATGCAACTTGTAATCCCCCGGCTCTATGCCATAATTGACCCTGCTCAGGGTGGCGGCCGTTCCCCCCTCGAGGTGGCGGCGGCTCTTCTGGCGGCGGGCGTCCGGCTTATTCAATTCCGCGATAAGCACGCGTCTTCCGGTGAACTCTGCACGCACGCGCAGCGGGTAGCAGAGTGCGTGCGTAAGGCAGGGGGAGTTTTCATTATCAACGACCGCGCCGACATTGCCCTTGCGGTGGATGCCGATGGCGTGCATGTGGGGCAGGACGACCTGCCGGTGGATTCCGCCCGCGCCCTGCTGGGTCCCGGCAAACTGATTGGTTACTCCACCCACGTTCTTGAGCAGGTGAGGGAGGCGGACCGTTCCACGGCGGATTACGTTGCTTTTGGCCCCATCTTTCCTACCGCCAGCAAGGAGAATCCGGATCGGGTGGTGGGGCTTGAGGGTCTCGGTAAAGCGCGCCAGGTTACGCGCAAGCCCCTGGTGGCTATCGGGGGAATAACCCTGGAAAACGCGCGCGCCGTGATCGCGGCCGGGGCAGATTCGGTGGCGGTCATTCGCGGCTTGGTGGGCGCGCCGGACATCACCCAACGCGCCAAAGACCTTCTCGAACAATTGTCAGCGGAAGGTTAAAGTGTAAAGGTTAAAGGATGGGCCCAAAGTATAAAGTGTAAAGGGTGAAGGATAAAGGTTGAAGTGCGAATGCATTCATCCCTTACCCTTCATCTTTTACCCTTTAAACTTCACCCTTCTTAGAGCAATCAACATGGCAGAATCTCCAACCTCGAACGTTCCGCAATCCTCTGATCTCGTCAAGGGCCTCGGCCTGTTTGATTCCACCACCCTGGTGATGGGCTCGATGATTGGCTCCGGGGTCTTCATTGTGGCGGCTGAGATCGGACGCCAGGTTCAGTCGCCGGGCTTGTTTTTTCTCACCTGGGTCATTAGTGGATTGATGACGGTCATCGCCGCCATAAGCTATGGGGAGTTGGCGGGCATGATGCCGAAGGCGGGTGGCCAGTACGTATACCTGCGTGAAGCCTTTGGGCCGCTTTTCGGTTTCCTCTACGGTTGGACGCTCTTCCTGGTGATTCAGACCGGAACCGTGGCCGCCGTGGTCGTGGCCTTCGGGAAGTTTCTCGGCGTGTTTGTTCCCTGGGTTTCGGCCAAGAACATTCTGGTCAATTTCGGAACGCTGGGGGTCTTCGGCCACCCCATTGCCCTTACGGTTTCATCGCAACAACTGGTTGCCATCCTCGTGGTGTTTTTCCTGAGTGTACTGAACATTTTCGGATTGCGAGTGGGCGCGGGGGTTCAAAACGTCTTTACGGTTCTAAAAGTCGCGGCCCTTCTGGGAGTCGTGGGGCTCGGCATTTGGTGGGCTTTCGGCCATCCCGTACCGGCCTCCTCCGTCCAGGGATTCTGGCAGGGCGCGCACTGTGATTTGGCCACGTTGACATTGGTTTCCGTAGCTTTGGTAGGCCCGCTGTTTTCCTCCGATGCGTGGAATAATGTCACATTTACAGGGAGTGAAGTGGTCAATCCCAAGCGCAACCTGCCCCTGGCGCTCTTCCTGGGCACCACGGCGGTCTGCGTCATCTATTTTGCCTGCAATTGGGCGTATTACCGCGTCCTCCCCTTCTTCGGCGCGCCCCATGGCGGACTGCTGAACCAGGGGATCCAGTACGCGGCAGAGGATCGCGTGGCCACCGCCGCTGTGCAGGCTATGCTGGGAGGGCGGGGGGCCGGACTGATGGCCGTTGCCATCATGGTTTCTACCTTCGGCTGCACCAATGGTTTGGTCCTGGCGGGGTCCCGAGTGTATTACGCCATGGCCAAGGACGGCCTGTTCTTTCGCTCCGTGGGAAAAGTCCATCCCAAGTATCACACTCCCGCGGTTTCGCTCATGGTCTCCGCGGTTTGGGCGGCGATTCTGACCCTCACGGGCACTTACAACGAACTGCTGGACTATGTGATTTTTGCCGTCGTGCTTTTCTATATTCTGACCATTGCGGGCATCTTCCGGCTGCGGCGGACGCGCCCGCAAGCGCCGCGGCCTTATCGGGCCTGGGGTTACCCCATTCTTCCGCTGCTGTACATCGCCTTCGCCTCATTTGTGGAGTTGGCTCTGCTGACCCACAAAACCTTGCGGAGTTTTGCCGGTTTGAGTATCGTCGCCATCGGCATTCCGGTCTATTATCTCTGGAGACAGTCGGCGGCGAGCCGTGCCCGGGATGAATTGTAGCGGTGGGTTGACCCCGCCATTTTGCTTTCGCGCGAGTTTATCCGTTGATTGACGGACCAAGTGACGGCGTATCGGTACAGGTTCCGTCGCACCTAGGAGTGCAAGGAGATAATTACACCTCATGGCGAATTTGTTGGCGAAAAAGACGTTGGAAATGATTCAAATAGAAAGCGCCGAGCAAGGCGAGCACACCCTGCGGCGCGCTCTGGGTCCGATCAACCTGATGACCCTGGGCATCGGCGCCATTATCGGGGCCGGTATTTTTGTTCTAACCGGTGCCGCGGCGGCCAAATATGCGGGTCCGGCCATTGTCCTCTCGTTTGTGCTGGCGGGCCTGGCCTGCACCTTCGCCGGATTGTGCTATGCGGAGTTCGCCTCGCTCATACCCATCGCCGGGTCGGCGTACACCTACGCCTATGCCACCTTGGGAGAGCTTTTCGCCTGGATCATCGGTTGGGACCTCATCCTGGAGTACGCTTTCGGCGCGGCCACCGTGGCCTCCGGTTGGAGCGGCTACGTGCTCAGTTTCTTGCAGGATTTTGGCATTCGCATCCCTCCACAATTCACCAGTGCGCATGGGGAGGTGCTGGTGAATTACAACGGCCATTGGGAGCACCTCTCGCGCATCAATGCCACCCTGGCCGCCCAGCATATAAACCCCGAATCCTTGCCTCGCACGGGCGCTTATTTTGATCTGGTGGCCTTCCTGGCTATCATGGCCGTCACCATTGTTCTGGTCATTGGCATCAGAGAATCGGCGAATTTGAACAGCGCCATCGTGATGGTCAAGGTCTCCATCGTCCTTGTGTTCATCGGCGTGGTGGGCTTCTACTTTCTCGGGCACCCTTCGTTGTTCTGGGCGAATTGGCACCCCTTTATCCCCCCCAACCAGGGTACCTACGGGGCATTCGGTTGGTCGGGCATTGCGCGCGGAGCGGGGGTAATCTTCTTCGCCTATATCGGCTTTGATGCGGTGTCCACGGCGGCGCAGGAAGCCCGGAACCCCAAGCGCGACATGCCCATCGGTATTCTGGGCTCCCTGATCATTTGCACGGTTCTGTACATTCTGGTTTCCGCGCTGCTCACGGGCGTCGTGTCCTACACCACCCTGAACGTTTCCGACCCGGTGGCCATCGGTATTGACGCTGTGCCCGGCGTGCGATGGGGAAGCTTCCTCGTCAAAGTGGGCGCCATCTTCGGGCTTGGTACAGTGATGCTGGTCATGTTGCTCGGCCAATCGCGGGTTTTTTATTCCATGTCTCGCGACGGGCTGTTGCCCAAATGGGCAAGCGTCATCCATCCCCGCTTCCGCACCCCCTGGATTTCGACGAGCGTGGTGGGTCTTTGCGTCGCCATCTTCGCCGCGTTGATTCCCATCGGCATTCTGGGTGAACTGGTCAGCATTGGGACGCTTCTGGCGTTTGTCATCGTTTGTGCCGCCGTCTGGGTCCTACGGGTGAAGCGTCCGGCCTTGCCGCGGGCCTTCAAGACCCCGCTGGTGCCGCTGGTACCCATCCTGGGTATCATCGTTTCGCTGTATTTGATGGCGAGTCTGCCGGGGAGTACATGGTTACGGCTGATCATCTGGCTGATCGTGGGCATGGTGCTGTACTTTGCCTACGGCAAGAAGCACAGCCGCGTGCAACTCGCGGAGGAAGCAAATTCCGCCGCCGGCCCGGCCTCGACGCGTTGAGCCCGTATAGGAATTTCGTCCGAATCCCGTAACCCGTATCCCGTGTCCCGTGCTTCGAGCGCACACATATGCTCACGAAAGGGTTCGATCTCTTACTTCACGAATACCGCACGCACCGCTTGGCGCGATTCACGGCGTGGGTCTTGGCTTACGGGGCGGCCCTGTGGGTTGCGAACCGTTTCACTCGTGCTTCGGGCGGTGTCCCCGGCCTCCTCTGGTTCGTCTTCTGGGTTTGCGCTCTGGTTTCCGGCTTTTATTACCTGATTCGCCTCTTGCGGTTCGTCCGCACGCGTCTGCTTTGGCGGCTGCAACGGCGCCTGGTGGTGGCGTACGTCGTCATCGGATTCGTTCCCATTTCCCTTATCGTCGCACTGGTCATCTTGGGAGCTTGGATTATCAATGGGCAATTCGCGGCCTTCCTGGTGGTTTTGCGGCTGCGCGATCACTTCGATGAAATTGAGCAAGTCAACCGCGTGGTGCTCCACGAGGCGCACTATGGCGGTCAAAAATCGCCACCAGCCATGCTGGATGGGATTCAGAAATTCTATGTAACCGAGTTGGCCAACTATACCACGAGCTATCCGGGACTGGTGGTTACCCTGCACCTGGGAAACGTGACCCGTTCCTTCTATCTGGATGGCAAGCCCGCGGATAATCCCGCCACCGTACCGAGTTGGGTGCAGGGAGGGGAATTCGCCAATATCGTAGCTGACCATGGCGAACTCGCCTTGCGCTCCGCAGAGCGGACCGAAACTCCCGCCGGCGATTTGACGCTCGTCCTCTCACAGCCCTTCACTTCGGCCCTGTTGAATTTGGTGGGGGAGGGAATTGGCCCTGTGGATGTACTCCTGACCAAGCAGGTGGACCCCCGCGCCGCCGCGGGTGCAAAGATCATCTTCAACTCCGGATCCGAGGGGGCGTATGTCCCAGGGAACTCGATTCACTCCCAGTCCGTGAAGCTCCCGGACCCTGCAAATTTCTTCGACATTGAAGTCCATGGCGCCTCCTCGCTCGATCCCATCCTCTGGGGAGGCGACAAGCAGGAGAAATCCAGCGCCCCTGCATTCGTTATTGTTTCCTCCCGAATTTTCGCACTTAACAACCGGCTGCTGGCCACACTGGGCGACTATTCGGGAATCTATGTTTTTGTCTTCAAAGCGCTGGTGATCATTCTTCTGATCATCGAAGGCGTGGCGCTGATCATCGGTATTCGCATGACGCGCTCGATGACGCGCACCGTGGATACTCTTTACGACGCCACGGAGCGGGTAAAGGCCGGTGATTTCTCCTATCGCACAGGAGTCCCCTCCCGCGATCAGTTGAGCGCCCTGGGCGAGGCTTTTGACGGCATGACGGCTTCCGTCGAGCGGTTGATGCAGGAATCCCAGGAACGGCTGCGGTTGCAGAGCGAGCTCGACATCGCGCACGAAGTGCAACGCCAGCTCTTTCCCCAGACGGTGCCAAGAGTCCCGGGCCTTGATCTTTACGGCGTCTGCAAAGCGGCGCGCTCGGTGAGTGGTGATTACTACGACTTCTTGAGATTGGATGAATACCGTGTGGGACTGGTTCTGGGGGATGTGAGCGGCAAGGGAATTTCGGCGGCACTTTTGATGGCGGCCATTCAATCGGCCCTGCGCGCGCAGTTCTATGATGCTTCTGCGGGCGGCCAGTTATCCGCACTTACGCAGATTTCCACTGCCCGGGTCGTGGATCGATTGAATCGCCAGATCTACGCCAACACGCCCCTGGAAAAATATGTGACATTCTTCTTTGCGGTCTACGATGCGCGGACCCGCAATCTTTCTTACACCAACGCCGGTCACCTGGCGCCCATCCTCTTCCGGAGTGGCAAGATTGAGCGCCTTCGCGTGGGGGGGACGGTGGTGGGTCTGTTTCCCTCCGCCACCTACGAGGTGGGAGAAATCTGCCTGGAACCCAACGATCTCCTGCTTGCCTATACCGATGGCATTACCGAGCCGGAAAATACTTACGGTGAAGAGTTCGGGGAACCCCGCCTCCTCGATGTGGCGCGGAGCATGCTGAGTGCTTCGCCGGAATTGATGGTGACGGAAATCTATCGTAGTGTGAACGAATGGACGGGCAGCCCGGAACTTCAGGATGACATGACCATGGTTTTGGCGCGATCGTGGTAAGGCACTCCGGGTGGTGGGTCAATTGGATTTTCGCAGGGGTGGGTTTTAAGATTTGCGGAAAAAAGATTCCATTCGGCGATTCCTGCCATTCTAACTATGGTTAAAGCGCGAATGCCCACCATTCCTCCGATCTTCTCGCGTGATCGTCTGTAAGGCATTCAATATAAAGGGCTTGCGTGTTGGGCTGGCAACCGGCGAAAGAGTCTGGCCCTGCATTTTCATCAACTTAGCGCCATGCTCGACCGCCTGCTCCACCCCGGACACCTGCGGAAGTGCGGCCCACGGAGTTGGCGAACCAAAATGGACCCAAATGGACTTGCCAGCCGAGTCGGCGGCAGGGTAAATGAAGTTAGTCCCGGACGGCCTCCTATGGCCGGTTTTGACCTATTCACGCATGGCCGGTTTTGAGCTGATCCCCGAGGGGTGCGTTATTGAACGCCCTGTTTTTATCCTCATTGATACGCCGCGCATTAAGTTAATCGACGGCGAGCGAGATCGTGTCGATTATCGGGATACAGAAGGAGAGCCAGTCGGATCAACTTATGGACCTTAGGATTACGGTGTCCTCTCAGCAGCCAACCTTCTCCGCCGCCGATCACAGGAAGTATCCGTGGAAGTGTGGCGGGAATGCGGTCACCTGCTTGCGAGGGGCATGTCTCACGTTCCGTGCGTGTCAGCGACGCTAGCTGATATGATCCTGACGTTACCGAAAGCATAGAATTGTATGGACACATCATCTGAGCGTTTCAATAAGATAACCTCGAATTTTGTTACCAGCGAAGTTCACAAGAGCAGCCCCACCCTGGCACGCCTGCACGAACTTCTGCACGGCAGCAAGATCAAGACTGTCTGTGACGTCGCCTGTGGTGCCGGCCACTTGGGCTTGTCATTTATCGGTTCGGCATCGAGATTTGTAGCGGTTGATCCGGCGCCCAATATGCTCGCGGCGGCGAGTTTGCTCGCTCAGGAGAAAGGTGTTGCACTCGAGGTCCACAATTCCGCAGCGGAGAACCTCCCCCTTGCCGACGAGGAGTTTGATCTAACCGCGTCGCGATTGGCGCCTCATCATTTCCATGATGTTTGTGCCGCCGTCGGTGAAATGGTCCGAGTGACGAAACGCCACGGTGTGGTGGCGGTAATTGATCTGGAAGGAAACGAGGACAAAGGGTACGACGATTTCAACCATCAATTGGAAATCCTGCATGATCCGACGCACGTTCGAAGCTATACAGCGAATCGATGGCGGCGGATATTCCAAGAAGCGGGATTGGTGATTGAAGCCTTCGAACCCGAAATGTCGGAGCGTCCGGCCGGTGTGCCCGTCAAGCGCTGGTGTGAGATAGCGTCTTCCGGGGAGGTTGCTGAACAAGAGATTAACCGACTGCTGAGGCACGCAGATCGAGTTATGTTGGACGCGCTTGGCATTGGCAAGAGCGACGAAGTATTCCTAATGCCAATTCGGACCGTGCTGATTCTAGGAAGTAAGCGCGACTGAAAAACTTGAACGCAAGTTTTGCAGATTTACTCCTCAGCTTGAAGGGCTCGTAGCCACGGTCAGCGCCTTTCTGTGGAGTGAACCCCAAAAGTGAGACATTCGTTAGCCCATAGTGACCGTGGCTACGAGCCCCCACAATGGCTCGCCGCTCACCGCCACCATCATTCGAGGTCACGGCTGGCGGCCTTCCTGGCCGGGGGTGGGCGAAGTCTGTTGGCGAGCAATGGCAAGGGCTTTGTCGACCCACTCCTGGGCAATCCGCAGATCGTTTTGGCGGGCGTCCTCGTCGACTTCCAGGTCGGATTTCTGGCGATAGAGGAGGTTCAGGTAGGCCATCGCGTCACGGCTATCAGGCTTCAGTTCAATCGCCTTTTTGAGATTCTTGATGCCCTCCTCCACGGCGGGGCCGTTTTCAGACGCCAAGCGGGCTCGATCATCTTCGGGGAGGGGCGGAAGCATGCCGGGTTTCTCGGGATCCTGCGGGAGATTCAGCTTGAGATCGGTGCGCAATTTCATTTGCCGGGGAAAGCACTGGGCCCAATCGAGGACCCCAACCCAATAGTAAGGCTCTGGATTGGCAGGCTCCACGTCAATGCGGCGCAGTTGGTACTCCCTGGCCTTGTCAAATTGCTTCATGTTGTAGTAAATCTGCGCCACACTGGCGAGGGCAGTCGTGTTCCTGGCATCGAGCTCCAACACCGATTCAAATGCCGCTATAGCCTGCTTCGCTGCCTGCAGATTCTCCGGCGAATCCCCTCCAGGAACGTACTCTTGGGTTAGAGCGGTGCCCAGGTAAAGCCGAGCTTGCAGGAAATTTGGATCCATCTCTGTCGCGTTGCGGAAGTGGTCCACCGCTTCGGCAAAATTCGCTTGGCGATACGCTTCCACCCCCATGCGCACCTGTTCGCAGGCAACTTCCAGCTTGCTGGCACAAGACGCATGGGGTTGGGGCCGATTTTCCTGGCCGGCTTGCGCCAGGGTGGAAATCTGAGCCCCCAGAACAAGGGTAAATACGAGGTGTTTGAAGATAGTCCTTCGTTTCATGCCGGCCTCCCTCGGTCCGCACCTGACCTTACAGACACCGCAAACCCTCCCCAGGTTCCGATCTTTTTGAAGGTAAGAGACGCGTCAGGCACCCTCAGATTGATGAAATAGAATCGACTACTGAGAACTAACGACTTATTAAGTACTGCAAATCAGATGACAAGACCCCCTCACCCCCAACCCCTCTCCCAAAGGGCCGAGGGGAGTTGGTAGTACGATTAAATCAATCAACTCTCCCCTCGCCCCCTTGGGGGAGAGGGGTTGGGGGTGAGGGGGTTCATCCGTCACCACATTATGCAGAAGTCAGTAGAACAGGCGTTTGGTGCCGGGTGTCAGCGACTCGCCGGGGAAATGACCAGATTCGCGCCGGTCAATCCCAGGTGGCGATCAGTGGACCAGCATGTGGAGATTCGGTGTTCGCTGATGATGACCAACCCGTGAGCATCGGCCAGGGTCAACGCCTGGTCGCCGAACTTCTTGATCAGCCGGCTGGTTTTGGTTAATTCCTCATGATCGAAAGGCTGTGGGGCAAGGACAGAGAGATCCTCAATGAAGTTGAGAAACTGGATGGCCCGATTCCCGTCGTATCGCCGCAGAAACCAACCATGTCCCTCGGCGATGACGAGCGTCGAGGTTACCAGCGGTGGCGGGCTGGAGAAGAGCCTGCGAAAAAGCGGATGGTAGCTGTCCGACCGGTCCAGAAAGGCAATGAGGGCGGAAGTGTCGACGTAGGCCTCAGTCTTTGTCGCCATAAACGATCTCATCAATCGACTGGCTGGAATGCGGGTTTCCTGAATCCACCAGCCCGGCGTAGCGCATCCATTTCGGCTGGCCGGATGGTGGCAGCACGCTTTGGATCGCCCGCCGGACATACTCGGCTACGGAGATTCCCAGCGCTGCGGCTTCCTTCTTGGCCAACATGTAATCCCGCTCTTCGAGACTGACCTGCGTCCGAAGCATGTTATCACTCCCCCCTGATATGATAACATAACCAGATGCTGGCGGGAAATCGCGGGTAGTGGGCTAAATCTGTGTTGCCAGCGTCTTGACAACAGCGACCGTTCGCTGTAATCTTAGGTTATGACAATAGAACAGGCCGTAAAAATCGTGAAGGACCGATACGGATTGCTTACCGCTTACTTAGATGCTAGAACCGGCAAGTTGATGACCATCGTTAAGGCCGAACCTGAACTGAGGGCAATCCCCAAGGTTCGATGGCCAGATTGCGGGATTGCCCTGTTTCAGTCTGAAGTAATTGAATTGGCGCGGCGTGATGTCACCATCAGGGATTTGGTCAAGCGAAAACACCCAGAACTATTCGCTGTCGAGCTTGGCCGTCAAGGTGGGCAAGCCATTGCCCAACGAGGACCTGAGTATTTCCGGCAGCTACAAGCGAGGAGAAAGAACCGCAAGGGGGGCAGGCCGCCCGCTCCTCGAGCATAGCTGGTCGCTGGACGAACTTCCGGATGCATAGCCTGGAGGTTACAATGGCTGTTACTATTAGCGTATCGGAGTTTCGCTTCGGCAAAAGCGCCGAACGAGCCGAATTCGTTGTGGGCGTGGAGGCAGAATCTGACGTCCGGTTGTCTTCTAAGATGGGAGAGGTCGGCCCGGTAAGTGCGACTTTTGAGGTCAAGATGAGTCCCCGCCGTCGACGCGGCCGAACAAGAGAATTAAAGCACCCAACAGAGGTCGGAAAGCTCGAAGACCTAGCGATGGAAGGCGTCAAAAACTTCTGCCAAGATTTGTTGGCAAAACTAGCGCCACGCCGATAGCACACTACCTGGCTTTCTGGTGTCCTGTCGCGCACACCAAGCTTATGTCGCCCGGAGGTGCAATATGAGACCTGGCCTATGGTATGAAGGCGTAACGGGATGGCGGGAAATCCTATGGTGGAATCTCGTGTTAGCGGGGATACTCGTCTACACCTGGTGGACGCATGGCAATTGGAATGCAGCCCTTGTATCCATCGCTTTTTTGGCTTGCTTCCTTGAATTCGACCTGTCCACCCGCCAGATTGAAAGGCTGATGCGCCGCACAAAGGAACTCGAAGACCAGATGCACATTCTGAAAGAACTCCAAGACCGGATGTACATTCTAGAAGCCCAAACCAAGTGATTTCTTTAAGGTTCACCAAAACTGCACAGCCGGAGGAAAGCTATGGCATACTATATTCAGTTGCATTTTCTAGCTGCTCCAAAGGGAGCTTTACGGGGGCCAGCCATATCCCACATTTTTTGCAACAACATTTCCTATCATGAATACAGAGGGATTGACCCTGCTCTTCGTTTGATTACACCTCAATGTTTCAGCATTGGAGAACTTGAAACCCACGTTGATTTGCTTAAAAAAGAACTCGACGAAATCAAAGCTGAGGCAAGGAAAAAATATACGGATTATAAGCGCCTTCAGAAAACTCAGGCCGAAGAGGAAAACGCTCAATACCCCTCGGACCATCAATCAGCAACACGCTTTTAGCCCACTACCAAATCGCGGGAACGGTTGCCGTGGGAAGGGAACTCCGGTAAACTCTGGTGTTAATTCCTGCAGCAAGGAGTTGATCTGTGGCTCTCCGCAATCGCGTTGCCCTGGTGACTGGCGCGTCACGTGGAATCGGCAAGGAAATCGCCCTGGCGCTCGGGCGTGCCGGCCTGCGTGTGGCCGTGGCGTTTCGCACGAATAAACTGGGCGCCCAAAAAGTTCTGTCGGATTTGCGGGCGGTGGGAGCAGAAGGCCTGGTTTTGGCCACGGATGTGACCGATCCCGCTCGCGTCAAAGAATTAGTTGAGGCCGTGGCCAAGCAATTCGGCCGGCTGGACGTCCTGGTCAACAATGTTGGCGATTTCGAGTGGAAGCCGGTGATGGAGTCGACCGTGGAAGGCTGGACCTCCATTATTACCTCCAACCTGTTCAGCGTTTTCTACACCACCAAGTTCGCCTTGCCCATCATGCGGCGGCAGCGCTGGGGACGCATCATCAATCTGGGCGCGGTGGGCGCGGAGCGGGCGTTTGGGCAGGCGAAAATCTCCGCCTATTCCGCTGCCAAAGCGGGGATTGTGGCCTTTACGCGCTCCGTGGCGCTGGAAGAGGCGGCCAATGGGATTACCGCCAACGTGGTGAATCCGCCGGTAATCGACGAAAAAGAACTATCCCTGGAGGAAGCGCAGCGCCTCACCGATGTGCGCTTCCCTGTGGGACGGCCCGCCACCGGCCGCGACGTGAGTGAAGCGGTGAAGTTTTTTGCCTCGGAAGAGGCCTCCTTCATCACCGGCCAGGTGCTCAACGTGAGCGGCGGGTGGATGCTGTAACGAAAAGCTGTCAGTGGTCAGTCGTCAGTTGTCAGTAGCAGTTGTCTCCGGTCACTCGTCGCGTACGACGACAAGAATCATGGCACGTAGCCACTGGGGTGGGCTGTTACAATTTGTTCCGATGAAAGGATTCTGCAGACAACTGACAACTGACGACTGACAACGGACAGTGTTTTCACCCATGAAAATTCTCACCGCCTCGGAAATGCAGCGGGTTGATCGTCTGACCACGGAACGATATGGCGTTCCCAGCCTTACGCTGATGGAGAACGCCGGGCGTGGCGTGGTGGAGTTTCTTATTTCGCGACTCGCGCCACTCGCAGCCCACCGCATGGCGATTCTCTGCGGGAAAGGCAATAACGGCGGTGATGGCCTGGTGGTGGCGCGCCTGCTCCGCGAGCAGGGATTGCGCCCGCGCGTGCTGCTGTTCGCGAATCCCCAGGGCTTGCGGGGTGACGCGGCGGCGAATTATGAACGGCTGCTTTCTTCCGGCCCGCCGGAGGTCATCGCAGGACCCGAGGCGTGGCAGGCCATCACGGCTTCTCTTTCCGGCACCACCCTGTTTGTAGACGCATTGCTGGGGACGGGCCTCGGGAAGCCGCTGGAAGGATTCCTGCTGGAGGTTGTGCGCCACATCAATTCGGAGTTTCCCGCCGCTCGGGTGCTGGCCGTGGACTTACCCTCGGGAATTTCAGCGGATTCCGGCGACATCATCGGCGAGCATATGCGCGCAGATTTCTGCGTTACCTTCACGGCCCCCAAGATTGCCCACGTGTTTCCCCCCGCGTGCGAATGCATGGGCCAGTGGGTGGTGAAACAGATTGGGACTCCCGCCGAAGCCTTGAAGAGCGACCCCGGCCTCTCCTTGAATTATGTTGAGCGGCAGGACGTGGCCTGGATTGGAAAGCCCAGAGCCGCGGGCGCGAACAAGGGCAATTACGGCCACGTGCTGATCCTGGCCGGTTCGATGGGCAAGACCGGCGCCGCCGCCCTGGCCGCGCGAGCCGCATTGCGGGCGGGTGCGGGCCTGGTTACGGTGGCCACCGCCAAGAGCGCGCTGCCCATCGTCGCGGCGTTGGGCATGGAGTTTATGACGGAGGCGTTGCCCGAAGCGGACGGCGCCATTTCCCTTCGCGCCCTCGAAGGCCCGAGTTTGGACAAGCTGGTGGCGGGGAAAACCGTTTTGGCCGTGGGGCCGGGCATCGGCGGGCACCCTGAGACCGCGGAGTTCGTGCGGGCTGTCGTCAATAAATACCCGCTGCCCTTGGTGCTGGATGCGGATGGCCTGAATGCCTTTGACGGCCACATGGATTCTTTTCGCCAGGACCTCCGGCCCGCAGGCTCGACGGTTTTCACGCCTCACCCCGGCGAAATGGCGCGCCTGACCGGGAAAACGGTCGCGGAAATCCAGGCCCAGCGCGTGGCCGTGGCGCGCGAATTCTCCCACCAATTTGGCCTTACCCTGGTGCTGAAGGGATTTCGAACCTTGGTTGCCTCTCCGCATGGACAGGTTTGGGTGAATCCCACGGGCAATCCCGGAATGGCCACCGGTGGCACCGGCGATGTGCTGACGGGTTTGCTGGCGGGTCTCCTGGCGCAATTTCCTAAGCATCCGGTGGGCGAAGTGGCCGCGGCTGCGGTATACTTACATGGTCTGGCGGGCGACCTTGCAGCACAAGAACAGGGACAGCAATCCATGTTGGCAGGGGATCTTTTGGAGAAGATCCCGGCTGCCTATAGAGAATTGACGATTGTCGATTGATGATTGACGATTGAGGATTTGCGATTGGCAATTGAGGATTGATGATTGAGAACAACAAAACCCTCCCACTTTCAATCGTCAATCGACAATCGTCAATCGACAATGGTGAATCGACAATCGGCAATCGACAATCGTCAATTTTGGTTGAGCGCTTGACGCATTCGCCCGAGGAAACCGTCCTTTTGGGGCGGGAAATCGCGGTGCATCTTCAGCCGCCTTGCCTGGTGTTGTTGGAAGGGGATTTGGGCGCCGGCAAAACAACCCTGGTTAAAGGGATTGTCGCCGGCCTGGGCGCGGCAAGCGAAGATGAGGTTACCAGCCCCTCCTTCACTCTCGTGCATGAATACGGCTCCACCGGCAGGGTCTATCACGCGGACCTCTACCGCATCGAAGGCGCGCGCGATCTTGCCACCTTGGGGTTGGAAGATTTATCCACTCAGGCGGCTACGGTTCTGGTTGAATGGGGCGAGAAGCTTGGCGATAATGTCCCCATACCTTGCGTCAGAATTCAAATGGAGCATCGGGGCAGTGACGACCGTCGAATCCTCATCGAACGTGTGGAAGCGTAGCTTCGAAGCCCGAGGGTGTGCGCTTCTCGGACTTCTGTTGGCGGCCTTCGCCGCGGGGTGCGGCAGCATTCCCAAGACCTATTATTACACTTTGTCCGCGCCCGCCACACCCGCACCCGATGATCCCAAAACGAACTACGTTCTGGGAGTGGAACATTTCCGCGCGCCGGAAGTGCTGCGCGACGACCGCATTGCTTATTATGTGTCCCCGACACAGATGGATTTCTATGAGCACCATCGTTGGGGCTCGGACCCGGCCACGCTGGTCTCGGAGTTCACGGCGCAATGGTTGGAATCCAGCGGGGTCTTTGCGCAGGTGAAGATGCTTCCCGCGCGCGAGCGCGTGGATTACACATTGGGGGGAAACGTCGGCAGCTTTGAGGAAGTGGATTCGGAGGGAGGCGCCAAAGTTCGCTTTGCTTTGGAGCTCTCCCTGGTGCGGACCGGCGATCATAAACTAGTATGGTCGGGCGAACAGCGGCGGGAAGCGCCTTTGGCGGAGCGCGGCGTAGAAGGCGTCGCCAGCGGCTTGAATGCCGCCTGCGCCCAGGCTCTGCGTGCTATGGTTCCCGGCCTCATCGCGCAGGTCGAACAGGATTATAAGAGCAGTGGCAAGTGACGAGTGACGAGTGATGAGCAGGCGAAGCAAAACCAGCGTCCTTCGTTGAACCATCATTGAGTTGCCGAGCAGGTCTGATTGCTTGTCACTCGTCACTCATCACTCGTCACTGGTTTTTGGGGCCAGCACAGGGCAAAACTTCTAGACGGAGAAAATCTGACCATGGCGGAAAACGTGAGCCCCACTCCGTGGGGCCTGATCGTGGGCTCGTCGAGCGGCTTCGGGGCCGCCGTAAGTCTGGAATTGGCGCGCTGCGGAATCAATATCCTGGGCGTGCATTTTGACCGCCGCCAGAATATGCCGCAGGTTGAACAAGTCATCGCGCGCATCCGTGAAACCGGCCGCGACGTCCTCTTCTTCAATATCAATGCCGCCGACCCCGGGAAACGGACGGAGGCCTTGAATCAAATCCAGGAGCATTGGAAAAAGGCCGGCGGCGCGCACTTCATCAAGGTCTTACTGCATTCCGTGGCGTTCGGTTCGCTGAAACCTTATCTGGGCGAGTCCCCGGAAGAGGAACTAACCCAACAGCAAATGGATATGACCGTGGACGTGATGGGGAACAACCTGGTTTATTGGGTGCAGGATCTTTTCCGCCGAAAAATGCTCGGCCAGGGCAGCCGGATCTATTGCATGACCAGCGCCGGCGGGCACAGTGTGATTCCCAACTATGGCGCGGTTTCAGCCGCCAAGGCGGTCATGGAATCGCACGTTCGCCAGCTTGCTTACGAGCTCATGCCCTATGGCATTACGGTCAACGCCATTCAGGCCGGGATAACCGTTACCGCCGCCTCCAGCAAGATTCCCGGAATCGAGAAGCTTGCGGAGTTCGCGCGGCTGCGCAATCCCGGCGGACGGCTGACCACTCCCGAGGATGTTGCCCAAGCCATCGCTGCCCTGATGAGCGACAAAACCCAATGGATGACGGGCAATGTCATTCGCGTGGATGGTGGGGAAGATATCGTGACGTAAAACTTGATCCCTCCGCGATGTGATGCTAAAATGAGTCACATTATGACAATCGCTAGCGTGCGCGATCTGCGCTATCACTTCCCGGAGATAGAAGCTCGGCTGAGGAAGGGCGAAGTTATTGAGATCCGGAAGCGGCGCAAGGCCATTGCCCGCTTGCACCCGGTCCGGCCAAAGTCTGAGTCGTATCCTGATTTCGCCGCCCGAGCCAAACGGATTTTCGGCAATAAGGTGGCGCCTCAGACCGGCACTGAACTTGTTGCCGAGTTTCGAGGCGACTATTGATTGTCTATGCTGACACGGGGTTCCTGATTTCCCTTTATGGGCAAGATGCCAACTCGCCAGCGGCGGTCGCTGTTACGCAAGGCAAGCCGGTCTTTATCTTGACGCCGCTAGGTGAGGCGGAGTTCATCAACGGGCTGGAGCTTCGGGTGTTTCGCAAGCAGTGGATGCGCCAGGAAGCTCGGGCGGCGCTTGCTGACTTTCTGCACGACCAGGGTGCCGGCGTCTTTCAAAAGGAGTCATTCAATTCCGACGTCTGGCAAACGGCGTTGACTCTTTCACGCCGACACACGGCGAAGCTGGGGATCAGGACTCTCGACCTTCTCCACGTGGCGGCGGTGAAGGTTTTCAACCCGGACGCTTTCTATACCTTTGACCGGCGTCAGCGCAACCTGGCCAAGGCCGAGCGCCTGCGCGTTGAACCTGCCTGAATCCTGGGATTGCCTCCCTATTGAGTACTGCAAATTAGAGTAACAAGCCCCCCTCACCCCCACCCCTCTCCCCCAAGGGGACGCGGGAAGTTGGTCGTACAATTAAACCAGTTGACTCCCTCCTCGCCCCCTTGGGGGAGAGGGGTTGGGGGTGAGGGGGTTCATCCGTCACCATATTATGCAGAAATCAGTAAGTCATCGCGGTCATCGGATCATTGAGTCATTGGCCTATTGCGTGAGGGGTTGACTGGGCTTTTGCAAGGCCTCGATGAGCTGATGGCCAAATCACCCGGCCTCTTGCTCCTCCGGCTGAAGCTGCACCTTAGAATTGAGCCGGGTTTTCCAGTCCTCGGGGAGTGCCGCGAGGCTGAGGATTTTTCTGATTTGTTCCTGCGTCGCGCGCTTGATGCGATATAGCTCCACGAATTCGGCAATCGTCACTCTTGCGGGTTCGTGAGAGGGAAGGGAATAAATCGGGTCTCCCGCCTGGATGACGCCTTCCTGAAGCACGCGAAGATAGCAGCCGGTGCGCCCGCGTTCCAGAAAGGTCTCGATAATGCTGGGTGTCTCCAGCGCCAACGCCAGTTTGAAGCAGGGTAGGCGCGGTTGGGTCACCAGGAAGCGCGCCGTTCCGATGGCGAATTCATCGCCGATGGCGACTTCATTCTCGCCCAGCCCCTCCACGGTCAGGTTCTCGCCAAACGATCCCGGCCCAAGATCCTGGCGCTCCAACGCTTTCCTCCAGAACAGGATGTTATCCCAGGAATAGAGATAAACGGCCTTGTCGGGGCCGCCGTGGACGGAGAGGTCCGCCTGCCCGTCTCCTTGCAGGTTCAACTTGTTAACCAGGACCGGTCCGGTAACAGGAATTTTGAATATTCCGGTTTCCACCTGCTTGCCGTGCACGCTCACCACGCGCGGCATGGCGACGTTGATGGAAATGAGTTTCATGAGCGAATCTTCCGTTATCACTGCTCAGGAACCGCCCTTACTGACCACTGACATCTCCTCATGATAATCGAGTTTTGACGGACCTGCGTGATTCCTATAGAATCAGGAGTTGGGTTGTCCCGTTCCAGGGTGAAGGGCTGAGTCGAGAGACCGAGATGCCAATCAAACGAGTGGTGCTGGCAAAACCGCGAGGATTCTGCGCCGGCGTTGACCGCGCCATTGATGTTGTAAACATGGCGTTGCAGCTTTACGGCTCACCGGTGTATGTGCGCAAGGAAATCGTCCATAACAAGTACGTCATCCGCGCCCTCGCCGCCAAGGGTGCGGTTTTTATCGACGAGCTCGATGAGGTCCCGGACGGCGCGGTGGCGATCTACAGCGCTCACGGTGTGTCCCCGGCAGTCCGAGCCACGGCTGCCGCCAAGAACCTGAAGGTTATTGACGCTACTTGTCCGCTGGTCACCAAAGTTCATATGGAAGCGGTGCGCTACGCCAACGATAACCGTTCCATCATACTTGTGGGTCATGCCGGCCACGACGAAGTGATCGGCACCATGGGCGAAGTCCCGCGGCAGATTCAACTGGTGGGCAGCATCGAGGAAGCGGAGAAAGTGCAGGTCCCTGACCCTGACCGCGTGGCCGTGACCACCCAGACCACCTTGGGCGTGGATGACGCCAACGTGATCATTGAGGTCCTTCGCCGCCGATTCCCGAATTTGCTGACTCCCACCAGTGACGACATCTGTTACGCCACGCAAAACCGGCAGACGGCAGTCAAGCTGCTGGCGGAGGACGCCGACCTGGTTCTGGTTCTGGGATCGGATAACAGTTCGAATTCCCGCCGCCTGCGCGAGGTTGCCGAGGGCGCCGGGGCGAAGGCCTTCCTGATCGACGATGCCACGGAGATTGATCCTGCGTGGTTGGAGGGCGTCGAAGCCGTGGCCATTACGGCGGGTGCGTCCGCGCCGGAATACCTTGTTCAACAAGTGGTGGATTACTTCCGCGCATTGGGGGCCGAGCACGTGGAAGAGGTCATGGCCATCGATGAGAAAGTGACCTTCCTCCTTCCCCCCGAGCTGACGCGAGAGATGAGCGCTCGCGGGTTGGTCCAGATAAACTAAAGAATGTTTTGGCGTAGATTCATTTTGCTTCCCGCCCGCCGCGGCAGCTTATTCGCGAATAGTTTCCATTCCCATTCTGGTGACCACGAGCTTATCCAGTCCGGCCACCAGTCCATAGAGTAGGAATCCCAGTATCGAGCTGAAGAGGATTGCCCCGAACAACTGTAGGGTATCAACCCGCATAGAAGAGTAGAGCACCAGGAACCCCAGGCCCTTTTTGGCGCCCGCCAACTCCGCCACAATGGCGCCGATGACGCTGAGCGTGGCTCCCACCCGCAGGGAGGCGAAAAAGTAGGGTAGGCAATGCGGCACTTCCAGCTTGGTGAGTAGTTGCCATTTGGTCGCGCCGTAGCTGCGGAAAAGGTACCACGCATCTTCGCTGAACGAGTGAAACCCTTTGAGCGTGGTTACGAATATCGGGAAAAAGCATATGGCCGCAGCCATTACCACCTTGGATATGAGTCCGTAACCGAACCACAGAATCAACAGGGGGGCGATGGCGACGATGGGCACGGTTTTGGCGGCGATGGCCCAGGGCACAATGGCGCGCGCGGTGGCTTCGCTCATCACTGAGATGATGGCGAGCGAGACGCCGATGGCAACTCCCAGCACCAGGCCGAGCGTGCTTTCCACCGCGGTGACCCGGAAATGATCCAGCAAGCGGGGGAAATTCTCCCCGCAATAAACCAGCAGCGCCGTCGGCCGGGGAAGAACGTAGCTCGGCACATGGAATGCGCGCACCGCAATTTCCCACAATGCCAGTATGGCGATGCCCAGGGCCGCGGGCGGCAAGTGCTGCCGGGCTTTCGCCAGAAGCCTATTCATCATAGAGCACGTCCCTGACCTGCGAAATCAGCTTCAGGCCGTCGAGCGATTCGAGAAACTTCCTGCTTCCTTCGCGCTCCAGCGGGTTGGCAAGTGTACTTTTGATCTTCGTCGGCCGGCCGCTGAGCACATAGATGGAGTCTCCCAGATAGCACGCCTCCTCCACCGCATGAGTTACAACAATCAGGGTTCGGCTGAGTTGGCGGCAGAGATTGCGCACCTCTTCGTTCAAGCGCCAGCGCGTGACCTCATCGAGCGAGCCAAACGGTTCGTCCAAAAGCAAAATGGGAGTGGAGTCAATGAGCGCCCGCGCCAGCGCCACGCGTGAGCGCATGCCTCCGGAAAGCTGCCGGGGCCGGTTCTTCTCAAAGCCGTGGAGCCCCACCATGTCGATAATTCCCGCCACCTGGGCGGGATCGCGCTTCTTGCCTTTGATTTCGAGCGGCAGCACCACGTTGCCCACCACGTCGCGCCAGGGCAGCAGGCAGGGATCTTGAAACATCAAGGCGCAGCTTTCCTGAAACCTGTGGGGATTCTCTTCTCCCTGGATGGCGACTCGCCCCGCGGTGGGACGGACGAGGCCGGCCAGAATTTTCAGAAAGGTGGATTTGCCGCAGCCCGAAGGTCCGATCAGGGCCACGTGTTCGCCCGGCTTGAGTCCCAAGTGGATTCCGGCAATCGTCGGCAGCCAGCCGCGCTCCGGGTGGGGAAAATCCTTGCTTACATTCTCCGCTTCGATGGCGTAGCTAGAGCTTGGAGGCATTGATCTTCTCGATGAAACTGTCATCGTAGGTTCGGGTGATATCCACGGGTATCTTCAGCAGACCCGAATCCAACATCATTTTGTACATGCGATTCCATTTCGGAACGTCAAACCATCCCAAAGGCTTATTGCCGGACTGGATCAGGTCAATCGTGGCCTTGAGCATGCGGGCCTGATGGTCGCGGTCGAGGTCCGGGTTCACTTTCAGGGTATCCGCCACGGCTTCGTCCGGATGCTGGATGGCATAGGTCCAGCCTTGCAGGGCGGCGCGCAGGAACGCTGTCACCTTGGCAGGATTATCTTCGATAAGTCTCTCCGTCGTGAATACTGTATCGCCGACGGCGGGCACTCCCCAATCTTCGCAGAAAATCTCCTGCACCGGAACCTTCTGCTCTTCCGCCGCCAGAGGTTCGTTCAAACTGTAACCCGACCAGACGTCGACCTCGCCGGAAAAGAACCGCGGCATGTCAACCTTGATGGGGACTTCCTTGACCCGCGCCGTGTTGACGCCCGCGCTCTTCATCATAACGCGGTAGTAGTACTCGATCTCCATCCCATATTTCAGCCCCACGGTGTGGCCCACAAAATCTTTGGGGGTTTTGATGTTTTTCGATTGCTGGGCGAAAAAGACCACCGGATTTTTCTGGAAAATCGTGGCCACGGCCACCACCGGCACGCCGTTGCTGCGGGCCTGGATGATGTCGGTGGCGGGCGAAACCCCAAAGTCATTGGAGCCGGAGGCCACCAGCAGCACCGGGCTCACATCGGGACCACCCGGCTCGATGGAGACGGAAAGATTCTGCGCCTGGAAATACCCCTTGGCATTCGCGACGTAGAGCCCGGCGAACTGCGCCTGATCCAGCCATTGAATGCGAACGGACACGGGCTCCACGTCGCCGCGGCGTCCATGGCCGCACGCTGGCATGAGTGCGAGCGCAGGTAGGGCGGCCAACTGAGATAGCATGGTTCTTCGCGAGGGCAAACGGCTGGGCATAGGTTCACCTTTCGATGAACCATGGGGCCCATGAATCGCGTGCCATTCAGTCCCGCATGGCTCATCAATGCTGCGTGAATTCCCCGGTAGGTCTGACCCGCTCTATTCTACTACGGGAGGCGGGACTCGGGATACGGGATACGGACACGGGCTCAGGCGATGTTCGGATTTGTGGACGCCGATGATTCGGTCATAAGGAAAGGGCCCACCCTTCGGGCGCGAATCCCTAACCCCTAATCCCGAGTGCGGGGGGGCCGAATCCCGTACTCCGTATTCCGTGTCCCCAATCGCAAGTCTGCGCAATTTGGCATACAATGTTCGTCTCCGACCGGGTCTGGGGACGCCGCCGAACGTGGGGACAACGCGTGCACTCAGAGAGAATCCGCAGGGGAGTTTTCTTAAGCGAGGAGGATCGAGTGGCCAACATGGATCGCAGGGACTTTCTTAAGGCGGGAAGCATTGCCACCGTGGGAACGTATTTTGCCGGATCGCAGAAGGTGCATTTGCTGGCGGCGCCGCAGGCCGAGCCGGCCAAGCCCATCGCCGCCAACGACCATATTCAAATCGCGCTTATTGGAGCGGGCGGGCAAGGCCAGGGTGATACGAAGCAGGCCGCCATGGTTCCGGGCGTCAAGGTGGTGGCGGCGGCGGACTGTTACGACGGATGTCTGGACCACGCCAGGGAATTGTGGGGGAGCGATATCCTGACCACGCGCGACTACAAGGAAATCCTCGCGCGCAAGGACATTGACGCGGTCATTATCGGTACTCCCGATCATTGGCACATGCAAGCGTCGATCGATGCCATGAACGCGGGCAAAGACGTTTATTGCGAGAAGCCCATGATCCACCTCTACTCCGATGGGCCCAAAATGATTGATACCTGGCGCCAGACCAACCGGATTATGCAGGTGGGCAGCCAGCGGGTGAGTTCGATCATATACCAGAAGGCGAAAGAACTGCTCGCCGCAGGTGCCATTGGCGAGCTCAACATGGTGACCGTTTGGTACGACCGCAATTCGGCGATGGGGGCGTGGGAATATACCGTTCCCTACAATGCCGACACCACCACTTGCGATTGGCCGCGTTTTCTCGGCACGGCGCCCAAGGTTCCCTTTGACGGTGAGCGTTTTTTCCAATGGCGCAAGTATAAGGATTACGGCACCGGTGTCGCCGGCGATTTGTTCGTACACTTATTCAGCGGCGTGCACCTGATTACCGATACCCATGGACCGGCGCGCGCGCAGGCCACGGGCGGGCTGCGCTTTTGGCACGACGGCCGCGATGTGCCCGATGTGATGATGGCGCTTTATGATTACCAGAGGGGATTCAACCTCAGCGTGCGCACCAATTTCGTCGATGGCGGGTCGGAAAGTGAAGGGTTCGTTTTCACCGGCTCGGAAGGCTCGATGACCATCGGTGGCGACGGAGTCACCATCAACCGCGTGCCGCGCGAGAAGGAGCCGGGGGTGCGTGTCGATTTGTATTCCACGGCGATTCAGAAACGTATGCAGGAAATCTATCACCAGAAATATCCCCTCTCGCATCCCACTGGACCGGCCTTGCAGGGTGAAGAGAAGTACGTGGCCCCCAAGGGTTATAGCGACCACTACGAGCACGTTAAGAATTGGATTGACGCCATTCGCACTCGCCAACCCGTGGTGGAAGACCCCGTCTTTGGATTCCGAGCCGCCGGCGCCGCCCTGCTCTCGAACGTCAGCTATGAAAGCGGGAAGCCCGCCCTTTGGGATGCAGAGGCAATGAAGCTGCTTTGAGATTTTGAGCAGGGCACATTTTTTGAGGGCCTTTGGACGGTCTGATTGGGGATAGTCCACGGGTCCCCGCTAATCCTCAGGTGGGGTGTAAGGGTACTTGGGCAAGGGGGTATTGGGGCAAAATGTCCGGGCGGAGGCGGCGTGGTGACATAATGTCGGGATTTGGCGGCTTGGCGACATTGTGTCTGCCTCTGGATATCAAGGGGCGCCCCAACCTCCTGCCGCCCAGAGGCCTTTCAGCCGACGCCGGTTTTTGTCAAGGGGCGGCTGCTCAGCGCTAAGGTTTCCGGCCGATGCCGGGCATATCGCTTCCACGACCCTCGTTCAGTTCGGCGCAAATCGTATCCAGTTCCGCCGAGTGGGCCGCGACATGTTTTCGGGCAGTTTCCTGCAGGTTGGCGATATTATCCGGCGTCACGTTATCCATATCGTTTTCGGCGATTGACAAATTGGAGGCCTGAAGGCGGTGGTACGTGCATCCCGGCATTTGTTCCAACTGATAATCGACGGCCTCGGAAACGCTATCGATGAAAACCGGCACAATCTCGTTGGCCCAACCCAGCCGTCCCCATTTTTTGGCTTGGGCATAGGTGATGTGATCCTGCCGGTCGCCCGTGCCCACCGAAACAACGACAAACTGGTCGAATTCCGGGTAAAGGGCGCGCGCTTCCGCATAGGCGGCCATGGCGGGGTTGTTGACGAACACCCCGCCGTCCACCAGCGCGTAGTCTTCGGCGCCGCGGGTGAGGTGCAGCGGGGGAAAGTAGGTGGGCGCCGCCGAGGTGGCTCGGGCGATGGAGGTCACGGGCCAATTGTATTCAGGATGGGCGGCGATCCGGTGGCTCTTAAAGAAAAAGGGAAGCTGCGCGTGCAGATCGTAGCTGGAGATCAAGAGCGGAGTGAGCGCCGTCTTGAACTCCGTGGCCTGGAAGAATTTCGCCAGAATTTCTTCCAGCGGAAGGGGTGAATACTTGGGGAAAAACACCTCTCGCAGCCAGGTGAACCAATTCTTCCGGAAGATCGCCGCGCCGTTTTGAACGTACAGGTCGAGCAGTTCGTCCGGAGAATACGGTTGACCCTGGTTGCCGCGCGTGCCGATTCCCAGCGCGATGATGCCGCCCGTCGATGTTCCCGCGATAAGGTCAAAGACCTCGTACAAATTTTTTCCCAGCCGCTTTTGCAGGTCGGCCAGGATGATCGCCGGAATAATCCCCCGAATCCCGCCCCCATCAATCGAGAGAACCTTGATGCTCGGCACTTCCGCATCCTCCTCGGTGCTACTTTCTTCGGCGAGACTTTAACAGGGCAACAAGGGACCTGACACCTTCTGGCCTTTTCATCCCTGCCGGCAAGAGCCCGTGCGTCCTAAGGATTTTACGAGCGGGGTAGCGCAGCGCGGCGGAGCCGCAACCGAACCTGTAGGGCCGAGCAGCGCTCGGCCTTGGCCGAACGCTGTTCGGCCCTACGCCCAGCGCGGAGATTCTTGCTAAAAAAACAAGAATCTACGACCTTGCAATGCAGAGGGGCGCGTGGTTGGCGCTCCTCTACGGCTTTTGCAGCGCCCGCCACGTTTCGCGTTTGAATGTTATTAGCATGGTTGATGTTGCCATGTTAAGAACTGCGGAGGAAGCTGAACGGCGCCACCTCCGCGCTACCCCGCTAACGTCTGTATCGAAAGCGAACTCCTGGGGGGCGAGGCAAACCGCAACTGCCGTGCCCTTCGCTTCCGCTACCGCACTGACGTCATCCGTCCGGAACCGACAACGATGGAACGAGTTTGCATGTCGCGGAGATTACGGCTGGACCGGCATTTCTGGAAAACCTTTGTAGAGCATCACCACCTGCCAGACGACATAAACTGCAAAGCCCGTCGACACGACTCCGATTACATTTGTCCAGGTTGCCCCAATTCTCATGGCGCTCCCCATAAAATCATTCCCTGGCAACCGGCCCACGAGATAGCCATTGAAGTAGTTGTCAGCGATGTCAAAAAGCGAACTCAAGCAGAATAGAACGAATACCAACCCAACCAGAAAGGGATTCCTGATCCTTTTCGCCTTCAGAGTGATCAGCCCGATCGACAGGAAGACAATGTCCCTTATGTACGGGCCGTACCCTGGTATTAAATACCGCCAAGTCGGGGCGCCGGGAGGCTGAGTCCGCACCCAACCCGTGAAGTCACCTTCCCAAAAGCGCGGAATCACATGATGTTCTAGGATCTTGTCCCCTACCAAGATCAGGCCTGCCAAATGACTCAATTCATGTAGCGCTCCATAAGTGCTAAACCAAAGCAGAGGCAAAACAACCGTGTAGGGAATCCAGAGTCGTCGAGGCCAGTTGCTGCGCGCATAAAGCAGCACTAAAGGAAGTAGGACGAATCCGCCAATTTCCAGCGAGGCTATGACATTCCTCGGATTGACCGAAAACAATTTGGCCAGCCACAAGACTGATACGACACAGAAGGTGATGACGCCTGCAATTTTCGCCGCCTTCTTCCTTTTCTCCGATAGCGTGGGTTTGGCAATCCATACACCATCATTGGAAGGTTTCGGAGTCTCCAAGACACATCACCCCCGGCATTCAACGCGAAGGTTTAAGCTTTTTCGGGTCAGGATTCCCTCGCGATCGCACCGCAATCTTAGCACGCCTTGGGCGTAGGTGCTGTGACTATCGTCACCCAGGGCCTCTCGCGGAAGGGCCGGCGCCCCAGCGGGCCGGCAACTACGATCATCCGAGGTCGCACGCGGAATCTCCGCGCATGTCGGGGGGAAGGCTTTTACGAACCTGCCGGCCGTGCGCGTCCATAATTCCTTGTTCCCGCAGTCGCCGGACCGCCTCTTGGGCCCGCGCGCGCGCCTTGCGTTCTTCTTGCCGCCGGAATTCCTTCATTTCGGCGTCGTCATCTATATCCGCATTGGCCCAAGTCAGGTCTCGAGTCTTGGTGCTCATAGCGCGTCTTTAACTACCCGATTCAGGGCACACGATAGGCTAGAGAATGTCAACACAATGTTTTTCCGCTGTCGAAACGAAGAGATCGGGATTGGGGAGAACGGTGGCGACGCCGTCCAATCGCCCCAGGGTCCGGTCTGCCTCAGACAGGTCCCGGCTCAATTCCGCGTCGAATTTGATGGCAGGATCGGGTGGTAAGGGGGCCGGAATGAAGGCCGCATACCCTGTCGCTTGTTTTACGTAGTTTCCCGCTCGCATAATAGCTGGATCCAATTTGCGTGCTTATTTCGCCGGCCAAAATATAGCACACCGCTTCGACGCTCTTATTTTACGATACAGCCATATCGCAAAACAAGGCATGGGGGGACACCATCGTGTTTAGCCAAACAAAACAAGGAGCCGGGCCCAATCCTTGCTCACTGTACTCCCATCGCGGAGGTACGCGTCTTCTGCGTTCCTCCGCTGTTTTTCGCTGTTTCGCATTAATAAGCGGCCCCTGGTAATGATTTAGAACCGTGGAGTAGTGCTGAGATGCGCACAACTCCGGTCTACCTGCCGTATGTCGCACTGTTTGCCCAAGCAAGCATACGGGGAACCGTACTTTTCCTCCAACACCTGGATTTAAAATATCACGCTTGACGCCCGGCAAGGCTGCTATCATCCACCCATGCCCATTTCTTGGAACGAAATCCGCCACCGCGCCATCACCTTTTCAAAGGACTGGACTGCTGCCAAAAGGGAACAAGCAGAAAAGCAAACTTTCTGGAATGAGTTCTTCAATGTCTTCGGCGTCCCTCGCCGGGCTGTTGCCAGCTTTGAGGAACCTGTCAAGAAGATTTCCGGTGATTACGGCTACATTGACTTGTTCTGGCCTGGCAAGGTATTGGTCGAACACAAGAGCCGCGGCAAAGACCTCAGCAAAGCCGAGTCGCAGGCATTCCGCTATATTCAGGACCTCGCGCGCGAAGGCCGGACAGACGAAATTCCGCGATACGTTATCGTTTCCGATTTTGGCCGCATCGCCCTGCACGATTTAGAGCCGGAGGAGCAGCGAAACCTTCCGCTCTTCCACCACTGGCGCGTGGCAAGCATCGAGTTCCCGCTGGCCGATTTCCACAAAAACATCCATGCCTTTGCGTTCATCCCCGGCTACAAGCAGCACAAGTTCGAGGCCCAGGACCCGATCAACATTCAGGCCGTCGAGATTTTGGGCCGCCTTCACGACGCGCTCGATGCAGGCGGCTACTCGGGTCATCAGCTCGAACGTTTCCTGGTCCGCATCCTCTTTTGCCTTTTTGCCGAAGACACCGGCATCTTCGAACCGGAGTCGTTCAAGCTCTACCTCTTGAATCGCACCGCCAAAGACGGTTCCGACCTCGGACTGCACCTCGCCCGCCTCTTCGAGGTGCTGAACACGCCGCCGGATAAGCGCCAGAAAAACCTCGACGAAACTCTTGCCGCTTTCCCCTACGTCAACGGCGACCTCTTTGCGGAAAACCTCGGCTTCGCCGACTTCAACAGCGACATGCGCAACGCGCTGCTCGCCTGCACGCACTTTGACTGGTCGCGCATCTCACCGGCCATTTTCGGTTCCCTCTTTCAGTCTGTCATGGACCCGAAAGAGCGGCGGCAAATAGGCGCGCAGTACACCAGTGAACGCGACATCCTCAAACTCATCCGGTCACTCTTCCTTGATGACCTCCTTGCCGAATTTGAGCGCGCCAAAGGCAGCAAAGCAGAGCTAAAACGGTTCCATGAAAAGATTGCCGCACTTCACTTCCTGGACCCGGCGTGCGGCTGCGGCAATTTTTTGGTCATCACCTACCGGGAGCTACGCCTTCTGGAATTAGAGATTCTCAAGTTGCTTTATCCCCACACCCAGCAGGAATTGGACATCCAGCGCCTTTCACTGGTCGACGTGGATGCTTTCTACGGCATCGAAATCAGCGAGTGGCCTGTGCGGATCGCCGAAGTGGCCATGTGGCTCATGGACCACCAGATGAACATTCGCCTTTCGGAAGCCTTCGGCCAATACTTCGTTCGCCTACCACTCAAGAAATCCCCCACCATCGTCTGCGGCAATGCACTGCGCTTGGATTGGAAGAGAATCCTGGCGCCCGTCAAATGCAGCTACGTCCTCGGCAACCCACCATTCGTTGGCAAACACTATCGGACTGACGACCAGCGACAAGACTTGCTCGCAGTTCACAGTGGCGTAAAGGCCGCCTCTGACCTCGACTACGTCACCGCGTGGTATCGCAAAGCGGCCGAATATATTCAAGGCACGCGCATAGTTGCAGCATTCGTTTCCACCAACTCAATCACCCAAGGCGAGCAAGTGCCTCTTCTATGGCCCACCTTGTTCTCACAGTACGGGATTAAGATCCACTTTGCTCACCACACTTTCCCCTGGGAGAGCGAAGCTCGTGGCAAAGCACACGTCCATGTCGTGATTATCGGCTTCGGGGCTTTCGAACCGAGTGGAAAGCGAATGTACGACTATAGCTTAGACGGGGAAAGGGTAACTGTCATCACTGCAAAGAACATCAGCCCTTACCTCGTTGAGGGCAGGGATACTACGATCACTAAAAGAACCAAGCCGCTGGCTGACGTTCCTGAAATGCGGTGCGGTAACAAACCGAGCGACGGCGGATTTCTTATTTTGGAGGACGAAGAGCGGCGAAAACTCATCAACACGGCACCTTCAGCCGAGAAACTCTTGCGAAAATTCATCGGGTCGCAAGAGTTCATTAACGGTGGACAACGTTGGTGTCTCTGGCTCAAGGACGCCGCTCCATCGAAGCTGCGTGCCGTGCCTGAAATCATGCGACGCGTGGAACAAGTCAGGAAGTTTAGGCTTGAAAGTACCGCAGAGCCAACCCAGCAAGCCGCGAGCACACCCACGCTTTTCTTCTTCATATCCCAACCCACGACAGACTACGTCGCGATACCTGAAGTCTCATCCGAGCGCCGCAACTACATCCCGATCGGCTACCTACCGCCCGACGTCATCGCAAGCAACAAGCTCTACATCATTGCCGAAGCAAGTCTTTATATTCTCGGCGTCTTGCAATCGGCCATGCACATGGCATGGATGCGCCAACTAGCAGGCCGACTGGAGAGCCGATACCAATACTCCGGAGCAATGGTCTACAACACGTTCCCCTGGCCCGAAGCTCCGACCGCCAAACAACGCGCTGCCGTGGAAACATCAGCACAGGCGGTGCTGGACGCGCGCAAGGAATTCCCGGATGCCACGCTGGCCGACCTTTACGACCCGCTGTCGATGCCTCCAGTGCTCGTCAAAGCCCACGCCGACCTCGACCGCGCCGTTGACCGCTGCTACCGTCCCCAGCCCTTCGAAAACGACCGGCAACGCGTCGAGTACCTCTTCGCCCTCTATGAAAGACTGACCGCGCCTCTCACCGCGCCCGCCAAGAAAGCACGGAAAAAAACGTAGCGGGTTCAGGGCTAAAACCTTCATTGGGTGTGGGCCCGTGCCTCATCCAGCACATCAGCCGCAATCCGGCGGCCTTGGCAGCAGAGTTGGAGAGCCGTATAACTCCCCTGGACAGGGCGCAGTGGCTGTTGTAGCGCTGAACTTTAGTTCAGCATGTGCCGACCTGAAGGTCGGCGCTACATCAGCCCAATGCCGACCCGAAGGTCGGCGCTACACAGACGGTTGCCTACGGAGACCTCAGCAATGAGAATCCCGCCCCCATCACTCCCGCGTACGAGCGGCAAGCCGACGCCGTGATCGAGCTTCAGTTTGGAGAAGGTCGGAGTCAGGCTGGCCTACCTGTTAGATGCCAATTTGAAGCGCAGCGCCGCGAGGCCGAATCCCTAGGAGGGGCCACGGTCAATTCCCCATTGGAATTGACCGGGGGTTCGTCAATCCAAGGAAAAGCCTCGGTCAGAAAACCGCCGTCCGCGGCTAGAAAAGCTGTTTGGCCATACTGTTAGTTGTTTGCTTTGTCGCGGCGTCCGCCTGGTCCGATCCAGCAGCCATTGCAATAGCCTGCAAAGCACCTATTACCGTACCCGCTTGGTAATACTGCTCTACGTCACTCAGTCCGGTCTCCAGGCTGTAAGGGGCCACCGGGGCTCCGCCAACTTGCGGACAGCCGGCTGAAGGGCAAGCGACTGGGGCCTTCATGTGATACTGATCTTGCATGAGAGCCAACTGCGTTGCTCTGCCAGCTCGCATCTTCTGGACCACCGCAGCACGTGTTTGCTGGTCAAAGAAGTTCTTTTCGTAGCTAGTCTTGATCCCGGTGGTGCCCGTTGCAATCGCTGACAAGACACTCTTCAAGTGCGCCGTCCCCGTCACCGTACTGACACCCGTCAAGCCCAGATTCACAACATCCCCGCCGAAATTCACGGTGGCGTCCGAGCCGTAATATCGGTCCTCAAACGTCGAATAGTTGTGATCTATCAAGGCAATTAGTTCTCGCAGTATCTGGTTGCGGCGCACCGCCTTGGCCGCCTTCTGCGCATCCGTGCCCTCCGGCAGGTTGTTGTACGTCTGCAACATTGTCGAAGACTCTACATCGTCTGAATAGTTCGCTAAAACGCTTGGCGGAATATACGACTTTGGCTTGTATGTTGCGCAACCTGAGACAAAAAGACTGACCGTGAGGACAGAAAAGCAGTTCCACAATCCATGTTTGGCAAACATGAGGCACTCCCCTCAGGAGATGTATATTCTGAGTTATCAGCTCATTTCGTGATGACTCAGTCTCAACATTTCCTCGCTTCTCGCCGGTAAACTCCAAGACAACAGGCCCCTCAATCTGGAGGTTCTGAGAGGCCACGACCTCCCGCCTTATTACTGCGGATCAGTACTCCCGCTCAGGCCAAACGGCCTGGGCGGGAACATTGGTTTGTCGTGTAATAAGCCCGGGGTGCGGCCCTCGCGAAATAGGCGCGGGGCTTCCCACATTCAGTACTCGAATTAAGTTGTCTTAGCGAACTGATTATGCCTGAACAGGGCCAATATACATGCGGCAAGTGGCCACGGTCAGTGCCTTACTGACCATGTGTTCTTGGTAATGGGGGAAAGACCTCGGGTCAATCAGAGCTCGATTGACCGCCGCTTTCCCTCCTACCGGCTTTGGCCTGCGCGATTCCCTTCGTCACCGATGCTGCCGAGCAGCCCTAGCCGGCCTGGGCGGAAACATTCGCCTGTCGAGTCATCCTGAGCCCGGCGCATTCCCGTGTTCCCAATTCTCCCCCGTTCGCCAGCTATAAGCCGACGCGTTGGCCCGGCATTGCAAACTCGTAAATTCTTGCCTTTTTGGCAAACATCTCGCCCGCCTCGTAGGGGCACCCCTCGTGGGTGCCCACCTCACGGGCACCCACAAGGGGTGCCCCTACGAGACGGGTTGATTGCGGCTTCGCCGCGTGGCGCTTCCATATATTGGGTTGCCGCTTAATAATTGCAGTATGGTTCCCTTATCAAGCACGGAGCGTGCCAAACATGTGGGGTAATAAGGCTTCGGTAAATCAGTGACTTGGTAATACCCCCAAGCGCCAAGAGGGCAAAATCATTCCACATTTCTTGCAATTTCTTTCAACTGCGATCGGGTGTAATTACGGAGATTTCGTCCTAATGAGAGTATGCCTCATACAGTCTCTATGCGTGCCAGCATCTTTGCTTGATCTAATACCTCACAAATTGACTGGCGTCAAAATCATCCCAAGCTTTGACGAAGCGCAGGAAAAGGCCGGAAATAAGTCGGAAGGGCAGTGACGAGTGGCGAGTGACGAGAAACACGGGCCGGGGCGAAAGGGCAGTGGCTAGTGCCTAGTGGCGAGTGGTCAGTGGCAAGAAAGACTGTCTGAAGAACAGGGACTAGGGATTGGGGTTAGGGGCTAGGGCTTGTCGGGAGAGCGCGGAGGCCCGCGACTCTTGCGTTCCTCCGCGGTTTTTCGGTGCTTCGCATCAATAAACACATGGCCGCTCGTAATGATTTAGAGCCGCGGAGTGGTGCTGGAATGCGCACAACTCCGCGCTACCCCGCTTACTGTGTAATCGTGATGTCGAAGCTGGCACGTTGAGTGTGAGCCGGTTTCCACGAGTCCGACACCTCAACGACAATCGTAGTCGTTCCAGCCGCCGCAGGCGAGAAGGTTACAGTACCATCATCAGCGACGGAGACTTGGGGCGCCGGCGGACCGGACACCAATTTCCAGTGGTAGCTAGCTGTTCCTCCCGTCGCTGCGAGCGATTGTTTGTAGTTCTCACCTACTTTGGCCGCCGCGAGTTGGGTCGTCGTAATCGTCAAGGCGGAGTTGACATTCATCGAGACCAGTTGGGATGCTACTTGGCCGGCTTTGTCAGTAACTTGAGCTGTGAACACGTACCGCCCCGCAACCGCCGGGGTCCCAGTAATGGGAACAAAGGCCCCGTATTTATCGTTTGCTTTGATGGGGTTATCCATTTGCGGTGGCAAGTCGCCGGTCCATTCCCACGAATAGGGACCTAGTCCTCCGGTAACCTGCAGGTTCACCGTACTACCTTGGCTATTGTATGGGGTGGAGACAAAGCCATCCGGCAATGTCACCGGAGAGCTGGCGTCTGCTGCGGTTGCTGGTCCGGAAGGGAGAATCACTTTTATCTGCGGTGCCGAAAGAGGCTTAGGAAAATACAGGGGCAGGCCATTCCCAATCTTCGCGGAGTCAATCGAAAATGACAAGAGATCGGGGGATGCTTTTTGGGGGGCCCGCAGCGTGAAAGATACGGTGCACGTTGGGGCGTTATTCCAATTCCCCGTGTATATATCCAAAGCCTGTTGTGCCGGAAAGTAGCTGTACCCCAGCAATAGTTTTATGGTTTTAGATCCCGGAACGACGGTCAGGCCGTTATTCGGTGCCCACGAAACGTCCCGGGCAACCTTGTCTTGACAGGTCAACGTTGGTCTATCCGCAGTAAAGGACTGCGATCCTGACCAGTCTAGGGCGTTTCCCTTGTCGTCGAACGGAACCGTCAATCCGTACTGGAGATTGTGTCCGCCGACTTGGGGTTGCCACGCGTCAACTTGTGGGAAGGGTGTGACCGTGACCTGGGTCGGGCTGGGCAGGTCGGGCAGATAAATGTCCAAGGCCGTAACCGGTAATGCAATCTTCTTATTGCTTTTGGCGTCGGTGGCCTGAACAGCGCCCACCAATTTTGCGGAACGACCGGCAAAATTAAGTGGCTGATCCAGATTAGCTCCAAATGAAAACGTGCAAATGGGCTTCGAGGCATCGCCTCCGGCCGCTGCGGTCACGCCATCGACCTTTACTTTCACTTGATTTCCATCGCCAGGCACAAATTGCCATGTGCGGTTGCAAACCTTGGCGGGCAAGCCCTCGCTTTGTTGGACCACATCGATGTGATAATTCGTATCAAATTTGGCTTGTCCAGTAGAGTTGGGCGGGCGCTTCGTGGGATTAACCTTGAAGATCGCTGCAAGGCCGTCATCATCTGGAAGGAGGACTGGAGCCGTTTCCGATTTGAGCAAAGTTACGGTATAACTCTGGCTATAAATATCTTCCTGAGAACCCACGTTCGCCTGCACACTACCGCCGAGGCTGGCGATGCCGATAAAACTGAGGTTTCCGTTTGCATTCAGCGTTCCGCTGAAGTGATCCTGTTGGCCGCTTTTTCTTGAATCTGCGAATCCACGCACTGACTGGAGGTAATAGAGTTTTTGGCTTAACAGGTCGGGACTCTGGCGCGTGTACCAATCCCATATCGACGCTGCTGCGAAAAGCTGGTTTGGCAAGGTGTCATGCAAAAGGACATAGAGCCTGGTGGGAAAGGTCCCGCCTATCATCACGAGATTTCCTGTCGCTTCAGGACTTCTTTGGGCGGCCAATGCAGCCTGGACCGAGGCAAATGGCAAGCTGTAGCCGGCTTTTGCACTCATTCCTAGGCTTAAGAGGTAATTGCAGGAATGGGAGTAATAGGCCAAGTTGTGATTGTATGACACCTGCGAGACGCTGAGCGTCGCGGCTGCCGAGTCCAAGACAATTAAATTATCGCCCTTAGCGAACTTGGTTAGGTCATTGACCTCTCCTTCGGTGTAAACCTTCTCCGTGACACCAGCGATGGTCACGTCCCTTATCTGTGTAGCAATCGGTTCCTGCATGCTAAAAGGGTCCTTAAACGCCTGCGGTACAACGTCAGGCGCTTCGGCTTTGTCCTTATCGTTGACCTTATCGGTGGGGGACAAAGCTTTGGCTTGTTTCACAGTGACCCAGTCAGTGATTTTGCACGCGTTCTTCGTATAGTCTAGGAATTCCTGATTCAGGGCTTCGCCAATAGTAGGCTGTTGGCCAATTGCCGGTTGTGAATGGACGGCCAATGCGATCATGACTGTCCAGAAAGTGAAAGAGATTCGAGTCGACAGCATCTTAGTCTCTCCTTGCGCTGGATTTTCCAGAGCTTGCAGTCCATACGATGGTAAATACAGACGAAAGAACGAACGTACGCGGCCCGGAAGTGGGAGCTAGTGTACTGTCCAACAAATAGATGGACAATTGGGGGAGTTCGGTTTATGCTTAAGCATGTCACGAAAACTTCCCGCTTTGACTTTGAATTCCAGCCAGCAGCAGCAAGTTCGGCAGTGGCTGAG
>Ga0326728_10001584_pt1 | contig 79623 bp, 74 predicted proteins | sample MB3enrmetagenome_FD_207602 | JGI IMG/M metagenome (GOLD analysis project Ga0326728, IMG submission 207602) | Lab enriched peat soil microbial communities from McLean, Ithaca, NY, United States - MB31MN | ecosystem: Environmental > Terrestrial > Soil > Wetlands > Peat | place: USA: New York...
CTCGACTTTGGAACCACCAAAGCCTTCAGCCTCCGCCTTGTCTGGCCCGATTTTCGCCAGCAGCGCCACCCGCCGGGGTAGTGTGAACAGGCCCTAGATAAGCCGAATCGTTCGGAGTCCGGAAAGGAAGCGGTCAGCCGGTAAATCTCGATGCTCAATTGGATCGCCTTTTGCCAAACTACGAGATCCTTGAAGGAATCACCCATTTCCGACTCCCCTCCGCCGGGTGCTCTTTCATAGAAAACACCACTCCCAGAAGCAAAGCAGCAACGTGATTGAGAGATATACAGACTGGGCAATGAGAAACACTCTCCAGTTGAATTGGCAGGGATCAAGCCGGTTCTCACACAGGAGATACCCGTAGTAAGCTACGACCTTCTCCCCGCCGCCTTTGATGTATCTTGTGATCGTGTAGCCGATCATCGCCAACCAGTATAAAAACAGCAAAGATAGCAGGCAGAGTCGAGAAAGCCGGACCATGAATCTGAGGAGACCCATAGCGAACCTGCCGCCTCCCCCGACCCCGCCAATATACACGTATTCCCTATTCCCTACGCCCTGTTCCCTGGTTCTTTTCAGTCTGCGTACACCTGTTCTTCCACCCGGCTGCTCACCGCCGCTTCCGCCGGGTAGTAGGCATTGCAGCAGTACTGCCGCACCATGCGATTGGTGTTGAAGTAGGAGCCGTTAAAGGCGATGGTGTTGCGCATCAGGCGGGCCCACTGCTCGGGGGCCTGCAAGTACAGCGGCACCACCGCAGACTCCAGCTTGCGATACAGCGCATCGGCCTCCGCTTCGTCGTTGTCGCCATCTTCGATGGCCCAGCCGGTATAGCCCTCGATGCAGCCCTCGATCCACCAACCGTCCATCACCGAGAGGCTGGGGACACCGTTCATGGCCGCCTTCATGCCGCTGGTGCCGGACGCCTCATAGGGCCGCCGCGGGGTATTGACCCAGACGTCCACGCCGGCAGTCAGCAGTGCGCCCAGATCCCAGGCGTAGTCTTCCAGATAGATGACCCGCAGTTGGTCGTTGGAGCGCCGTGCCGCCTCTTCCACTACCTGGCGGATGAGCGACTTGCCCGGCTCGTCCTGGGGATGGGCCTTGCCGGCGTAGAGAATCTGCAGGCCGCCGGCCTCGGCGGCGATGCGCGCCAGCCGCTCCGGATCCTGGAAGAGCAGCGTGGCGCGCTTGTAGGTGGCCACGCGGCGGGCAAAGCCCAGCGTCAGAACCTTGGGGTTGAGCACCAAATTGGTGCGCACGGCCACTTCGGCCAACAGGCTCATCTTGGCGCGGGCGTGGGCGTCGACGATCTCCCGCTCGGGAATGTCGATGGCGTTGCGCAGGTAAACATTATCGCGGCGCCAGGCGGGGATGTAGGTGTCCAGCATCTCCTGCACCGAACTGGAGAGCCAGGTGGCGGCGTGCACGCCGTTGGTGATCTCGCCAATGACGAACTCCGGGAACATGTCCCGCGAGACCTTGCCGTGCTGCAGAGCAACGCCGTTGGCATAGCGGGAGAAGCGTAGGGCCAGCAGGGTCATGTTGAGCAGGCCTTCATGAAAACATCCCAATCGTTCCAGACGCGCAGTGCGGTCGCCGCCCAGAATGCGGATGGTCTGTTCGGTAGAGAAGCGGTCATGGCCCGCGGGAACCGGTGTGTGGGTAGTGAAGACGCACTTTTTGCGCACTTGGGCCATGTCGGATTCGGTAGCCGCGCCCATGGCGCCCCCACCCATCTGACTTTCCAGCAAGGCCAGGGTCAGCAGCGCGGCGTGGCCTTCGTTCATGTGGTGAACATTGATGCTCAGGCCCAGCGCATTGGTCATGCGCACCCCGCCCATGCCCAGCACGATCTCCTGCTGCAGGCGGTAGTTGCTGTCACCGCCATAGAGGTGATCGGTGAGGCCACGATCCCAGCCGCCATTCTCCTCCAGATCGGTATCCAGCAAGTAAATGGGCACAATGTGCCCGGAGCGGCCCTGCAAGTCATAGCGCCAGGCGCGGATGGTCACCGTGCGGTCTTCGATGGAGACCGTAACCCGCGCCGGCTCTTCGCTACAGAAGTCGGCCGGGTTCCAGGGCTGCACCTGCTCGCTCTGATTGCCGGCGGAATCCAGATGCTGCTGAAAGTAGCCCTTGCGGTGCAGCAGGGTGAAAGCCACCAGGGGCACACCCAGATCGGCGGCAGAGCGCAGCGTGTCGCCGGCCAGCACGCCCAGGCCACCGGAATAGGTGGGCATGGCGGGATTGATGGCAATTTCCATAGAGAAGTACGCGACCAGACCGGATGCCGGAAAGGACTCGTACGAGAACGGTTTGAACGTTGTGGTCATGGTATTGATCTCTCTTGCAACGCTTGCACCGTACGCAGTGGCAAATCTGGGAATTCGAAAATTACGGGAGTATCACAGCCTCCGCGGCTGCCACCGAGCTTGAGGCTCGGCCTTCATGGAGATGAAACCTGTCCATTTTAGCAAGGGAGTGCAAAAGGAAAACTCAGGCGGAATTGCAGACGGCTCCGGGCGCCGCCCACGGAACCCCGGGCGGACCTGGAAGCACCAATGTAACGTTCTCATTGCAATCATGATAGGCCCGAATAGAGGTTTCGCGTGAAAACCTCCATCCCGGCACCTGGGTACAAAAAAAGTCTAAGGAAACCGTAAAGGTCAGTTGATCCGGTGGGCGCCGTTGGAGGCGTGGCAGACGTGAACCTCGGGGGCGATGCCGGTTTTGGCCTCGTAGCGGCGGGCTAATTCCTTGGCAAAAACCGGGGCCTGACTCTGTTCGACCAGGTTGACCGTGCAGCCGCCAAAGCCGCCGCCGGTCAGGCGCGCCCCGATCAGCCCGGGAATGCTCTGCGCCAACTCCACCATGAGATCCGCTTCTACGCAACTTCCGGCGAAATCGCCGCTATAGCTGGCGTGGGCCTCGGCCATCAGCCGGCCGACCTCCGCCATATCGCCCTTGAGCAGCGCTTGGCAGCAGGCTACGGTGCGCAGATCCTCGCTGATGACATGGCGGGCGCGGCGCAGAGACTCGGGAGTCATCTCGTGGCCCCACTTTTTCAGGTCATCCAGGGTGGCGTCGCGCAGAAAGGGAACGCCGCCACGATGGCTATCGATGATGGCGCAGGCGGCCTCGGACTCGCGGCGGCGGGTGGGGTAGTCGCCCCCGGCGATGGAGTGCTTGACCATGGTGTTGGCGATGACCAGGGCCACATTGGCCGGCAGCGGTGCCAATGTGAAGCTCAAATCCCGGCAATCCAGCAGCAGAGCATGGTTCTCCTTGCCGTTGGCGCTGATGAACTGGTCCATGATGCCGCAGTTGGCGCCTACAAATTCGTTCTCGACGCGCTGGCAGAGCCGCGCCAGCACCGGACCGGGGTAGGTGATGCCGATCAGCGAGGTCAACGCCAGCATGCTCGCAACCTCCAGCGCGGCGGAACTGGAAAGCCCGGAACCCAGCGGCACGTCGCCCCAAACGCTCAAGCTGAAACCGGGAATGGTGTGGCCTTCGCCCGCCAGAAGGACGGCTACGCCAATGGGATAGTCGCTCCAGTGCTTGCTGGCTGTTGCCGGCAGCGCGGCGGCCTCGAAGCTCTTCTCTTCCTGGTAATTCTCCGCCCAGAGAACGATCTTTCCATCGTTCCGGGGAGAGATGGCGGCCAGAGTAGCCTTGTCGATGGCCACCGGCATCACAAAGCCTTCGGCATAATCGGTGTGTTCGCCGATCAGGTTAACGCGGCCGGGCGCGACAAAAACTACCGGCTCGGCCTGAAATCGGCCAACGTGGATCGAGCGCAAAACAGCGGGATCATACATGAGTGTCTCTTCCTATTGCGAGGAGCAGTTGTCAGGGGTGCTGGGTTAGGGAACGAGGGAACAAGGGAACAAGGGAACAATTAATGGCATTTCAAAACCAGCAGATTTGCAGCAGCTCAAAATCAATACCCGAGAACTCGTCTCTGGTTTGGGAATCGGAGCCACAGTCTCTGGTACCCTCGTTCCCTGGTTCCCTTGTTCCCTTGTTCCCTAGTTCAAATCTTTTCCACATCGATTGTCATCGGCCAAGAGTAGGATTCGCCCGCCGCCAACGTGCGCGACCACGGGCCCACACTGCTCAGCGTGTCGGCTGGGGCGGTGCAAGGCTCCATGGCCACGCAATGCTGTTGAAGAGCAGCACCTTCCGGGTAGCCGTCCTGGCAGATCCAGATACCGAGATAAGGGGTCTTTTCGGCATCGAAGGTTACCTTCAAGCGGACACCGGCCTTGGGACGTTCCAGGGCGATCCAGTTCTCGTTCGCAGCCAGTGGACCGGCAAAGAGCTTGTCCCCAACGCCGGAGTGCTCCGACGGTGAGATGCTCAGGTTGGTTTCGCCGCCGGCAGCCAGCTTGGCGATAGGCCAGGCTGCCTTCCCGGTGCTCTTGTCCAGGCGGTCGTTGCGGGTCCACCAGATCAGAAGGGACTGAATCGACTCCGGCAACTGCAGAATATCGCCCTCTTCGGCCGCGTAGCCGGGGTGTGCCGACCAGGACCAGGGGGTCTCAAAGTTGCCGATGTTGGTCAATTTGTATTCGACGGCGATGCGATACCCTTTCTCGGTTTGGGTCAGCGTCAGTTTGCGTTCCAGCGCCAGCGGCAGCGAGGTGCACTCACCGCGGAGGGTAATACTCTTCGCTTCCGCGCCGGCCGCATCCCGATCCCTGTTCCCTGCTCCCTGCTCCCTGATTTCCTCCCACTCCATACGCCACAAGTCACCGTGGTCGGACAGCTCGGCTGGTCCAATGGGGGTGGGAACGGTGCAGCCGGATACGGTGGGCAGGCACTCGTCCCAACCGGAGGCGTCGCCTTCGTTGAAGCCCAGGCTCTGATTTCGGGGGCCGTAGGGATGGATGGGGGTCTGGAGGAGTTCATGGCCTTTGACCAGGATGGAGGCGATTTTACCGCCGAGTCTGGGGAAGATGTTGATGGAGCAGTCGCCCAGGGTGATGAGAACGTTTTCTTTTTCCGCGCCAATTCGGCTATATCCGGCCATCGACCATCTCTCCCTATTCCTCCGCCGTTGCGGCGGCCAATCTCTGCCAAATCTCGTCCAGCCAAGCTTGGTGTTCGGGTTTCATCAGCACCGAGCGCAGGCAGGTGACCGTGGGGGCGCTGATGATAGCGTTTACACTCCCCCCTTCAAACCAAGTCAGCGGCAATTGTACTAGAGCAAGATGTAGATTTTGAACCGCACAGGCCGCAAATATCTTCTCCGCTCGCGCCGACGCCTGCGCCGCCGTCTGCGCCGCCACTTTCCATACCACAATATCCAGTTCCGGAACCCCTGCCGCCAGCGGCTCAAAGGAAGCGAACGTCCGTATTCGTTGGTCCAACGTCTGTGCCGCCGCCCGACTCCGCGCCAGCCCGCGGGCAAACTCCCCGTCCGGCGTCAGTGGCAAAAGCTGTTGCGTAGCCCATAAGGCCACCGCCGAAGCCCCGGCGCGGGAGCACTCCAGGCTGATCTCGCCCAGATGCAGTTCCTTGGAAGTGAAATAAGTATAAGGAGAATCGTGCCTATAGAACCGGCCCACGGAGGGATCGCGGAACAGCACGCAGCCACAGCCGTAGGGCTGCAATCCGTGCTTGTGGGGATCGACGACAATCGAGTCAGCTTGCTCCAGCGCCGCATAGGCGCGCCGGGCGGGCTCGTCCAGTTCATCCAGAATCAGCCGGAAGTACCCTCCGTAAGCGCCGTCCACGTGCACTCGGAAGCCGTACCGCTCGCGCAGTGCCAGAATCCCGTCCAGCGGATCGACCGCGCCGATGGCCGTGCTGCCCAGCGTGGCCACTACGGTTCCAACGCCGCCCTTGCGCAGTTCCACCTCCAGGGCGTTCAAGTCCATCCGTCCGCGCCGGTCGCTGGGAATCGAAGCATAGTCCAGCTTCAGCGCCGCCGAGATGCGCCGGTGGGTATAATGCGCCTGTTCTGAAGCGACAATGCGCTGGCCGGGATGCCACTGACCGGCGATCCACAGCGCCTCCAGATTGGCGAAGGTGCCGCCCGAGGTCAGGTGGCCCAGGTATTCCCTCCATCCGAAGATGTTGGCGATGCCGCGAACCGCTTCGATCTCCATCTCCGAGCTGGCCCGGCCGCCATCGCGGGCGTGATTGTTGGGATTGATGCTCATGGCCAGCGCATATGCGGCGCGCGCCAGGGGGTGGGGCGGCTTGAGCATCTGCCCAGCATAAAGAGGATGGAAATAGGGGTAATTGTCGCCCAGGCGGCGGGCCGTCTCGGCGAGAATGCGCTCCATCGCGCCCAGGTCGGCGACGGGAGCAAGGGCCGGAAGTGCGGCGAATTGCGCCTCTAGAATCTCCGTAGCACGGGCGAGCAGGGCGGGGACAGGATCGTTTGGCATGGCGACCTTTTACCCTACCACAACGGGATATGGTTGTGTAGAGAGTTCTTTTTCAGGCAGTTGCAGTCCGCATAGTGACAAAACAGCAACAATTCCGTCGCGACTTTCCAGAGCGATGGTACACTGTCGTCAGCGTTAGAGCCGAACCGGGCGTGAGCAGTACTCGCCCAACCAAGCAAGATTCTGCCAGTGGTCGCTCCGATTCATCCAGCGCAATTCAATCCAGGAAACACGATCAATGGAACAAGGTACTGTGAAGTGGTTTAATGACGCGAAGGGCTTTGGCTTCATCTCGCGCCAGAACGGCGAAGACGTATTCGTGCACTATTCTGCGATCAACTCGAGTGGTTTCAAGAGCCTGCAGGAAGGTCAAGCCGTACAGTTCAACGTGGTGAAGGGCCCCAAGGGTTGGCAGGCCGCGGACGTTCAGCCTCTCTAACCCCACAGGCCGGATTCCGGCAGAATCTAGCAAACACACGGCAGGGCTGGGAGCAATCCCCGCCCTGCCGTGCGTTTGAGCAAAGCCCGGAGCGGGAAGCCAAATGCCGTTCGTCCCCCGGGCGCCTTTCACCCAAGGCGCGCCATAGCAGAAAAATCCCCCCGACTCTTCAGAAAGCATTTCCAACGGCTTTGGCATCCAAGCAGGGAGAGGGCCGAGCCATGCATGGAGAAGTCAGTCTCGCGGTGGTTATCCTTACCTATAATGAGTCAATTCACCTTCAGCGCGCACTGGATCGGGTCGCCGGCTTTGCCCAGGAGATCTTCGTCATCGACTCCGGCTCAACCGACAACACGGTGGAGCTGGCAAAGAGCTACGGTGCCCGCGTGCTGCATCATCCCTTCCGCAACTATGCCCAGCAGTTTCAGTGGGCGCTGGCAAACGCGCCCATCGCAGCCGAATGGGTGATGCGCCTGGATGCGGACGAGATCGTCGAGGCCGACCTGGCCGCCGAGATCGTGCACAAGCTGCCCCACCTGCCCCCCCATGTGACCGGCATCGTGCTCAACCGCAAGACCATCTTCATGGGCAAGTTCATTCGCCACGGGGGCCGCTATCCCATGCTGCTGCTGCGCATTTGGCGGCGCGGCAAAGCGCATATCGAGGATCGCTGGATGGACGAGCACATGGTGCTGAACCAAGGCCAGACGGTAAACTTCCACGGCGGCTTTGCCGACCACAACCTGAACGACCTCACCTACTTCACGGAAAAACACAACAAATATGCCAGCCGCGAGGCATTGGACGTCTACTACCAGCGGAGCCATGCTGTTGCTGCCGCAAGAACGCTCCACGCCGCCTCCTCCTCGCGCCAGGCCGCCGTCAAACGCTTCCTCAAGGAAGCGCTCTTCAATCGGGCTCCCTTCGAACTGGCCGCATGTGCCTATTTTCTCTTTCGATATATAGTGCTAGGCGGGTTTCTGGACGGGCGCTGTGGGTTGATGTATCACACCCTGCAAGGCTTCTGGTACCGCTACCTGGTGGGGGCAAAGCTCTGCGAGTTGGAGCAGGCAGCCCATTTGACCACCGATCCAACCCAACTGCGCGATGAATTGCTGCGCCTGACCCACTTGCGCCTGGATTGAATAACGATGCATGAAGCCATGCACGTAAGGCCAACGCACCCTTCTGGCTTTCTCTCCCCGACACCGGGATTCAGGGAACGGGTGTTGGCCCCTTAAAACGGTTTTGCTTTTGCTGTGCACTTCAGTGCCCCCATCCTTTCCGCGTTTTTCAGCGGAGAGGGTGGGATAGCGATGAGATTTCGGTATACACCATTTCGAAAAACGCCCTACGACAGAAGATCGCATGGGAATGACCAGGCCCGTACTCCCCGATCGGACCGATCGAACATCCCCTTCCAAAACCGTCGCAGCTATTGAATTGCGCGCAGACGGCAATCAAAGCTACTCCTCCCCGTCCGGTTGTGCGCGCTCTTCCGCGGCGCCGCTGTTTGATGCCAACTCGATCCTTGGCCGCCTCTCTGTAGGTGGGTTCTCCGCGCTCATGGGAGTGGCAAACTGCTACGCCGGATTTGAAGGGGCTGCGAATGTGCTTCGGCCCCTGCCAGACAATCTCGATTCTTCCGCGTTTCGATTGATTCAACCGGCGCCCCAGCACCTGCAGATTGCGCTGTTCGGCCATCGCATCATGAAATCTCAGTGGGGCGATGGATGCGATCTTTACCTTCGCCCTTAACGCTGGCCGGCAACCGGTAAACCCGGATGCACGCCGGCGGCGCATCTTTGCTTCAGCGGCAAGGGTGCGGGGTGTACCTTTGGAAAAGCTACTGTACACGGTAGATCCCAGGAGAGGTATGAAACAAGATACGGCCATCATTATCGGCGCGGGTCCGGCGGGACTGACGGCGGCCCTCGAGTTGCAGCGCCACACCGGCATCCGGCCCATTCTCATCGAGGCCAGCCAGGAGATCGGCGGCATCTCCCGCACTGTGCGCTACAAGGGCAACCGCATGGACATCGGCGGCCACCGCTTCTTCTCCAAGTCCGACCGCGTCATGCAATGGTGGCAGCAGATCATGCCGGCGATAGAAGACTCCGCCGCCCCCTCCGGGGACGATCTGGTGATGCTGGTGCGCCAGCGCCAGAGCCGCATCTATTTTTTACGCCGCTTCTTTGATTACCCTATCCGCATCACCGCTGATACCCTGCGCAAGATGGGCCTGCTGCGCACCCTGCGCTGTGGCCTGAGCTACATGCGTTCCGCCCTCCTTCCCCAGCGCGTCGAACACTCGCTCGAAGACTTCCTCATCAATCGCTTCGGCCGCCAGCTTTACCTGACCTTCTTCAAGTCCTACACCGAGAAGGTCTGGGGCGTGCCTTGCCATGAGATCAGCGCCGAGTGGGGCGCGCAGCGCATCAAGGGCCTCTCCCTGACCGCGGTCGTCAAGCACTTCCTCAAGAAGACCTTCTCCGCCAAAGGCTCGTGCGATCTGGCGCAAAAAGAGACCGAAACCTCGCTGATCGAGAAGTTTCTTTATCCCAAATTCGGACCCGGCCAGCTCTGGGAGCACGCCGCCGATCTCATCCGCCAGGGCGGCGGCGAGATCCACTTCGGCATCACCATCGACCGCATCCACACCCTGGGCAGCCAGGTCGTCTCCATTGAAGGAAGACGCGAGAACGGCGAGCGCGTCGCTTATGACGGTAATTACTTCTTCTCCACCATGCCGGTGCGCGATCTGGTCCGCGCCCTGGGCAGCGCCGCGCCTCCGCAAGTGATTGAAGTCAGCGAAGGACTGATGTACCGCGACTTCATTACCGTCGGACTGCTGGCCAACCGCCTCATCGTCTCCGAACCCGATGGCTCTCTGCTCAAAGACAACTGGATCTACATCCAGGAGCCGGACGTGACCGTGGGCCGCCTGCAAATCTTCAATAACTGGAGCCCCTGGCTGGTCAACCAGTCCCCGGATGGCCCGCCAAAAGTCTGGATCGGCCTGGAATACTTCTGTTACGAGACCGACCCCATCTGGCAGCTCAGCGATGAGGAGATGACGCGCCTGGCCATCGACGAAGTGACCCGCATCGGCATCCTCAAGGCCGAAGATGTCGAGGACGCGCACGTGGTTCGCGTACCCAAAACCTACCCGGCCTACTTCGGCAGCTACGACCGTTTCCACATCATTCGTGAATGCACCGACAAATACGAAAATCTCTTCCTGGTGGGCCGCAACGGCATGCACAAATACAACAATCAGGACCACTCCATGCTGACCGCAATGACCGCCGTCGAGAACATCGTCCATGGTGTGACAACCAAGGACAACCTCTGGGCCATCAATACCGAAACCGAGTACCACGAAGAGAAAAAGTGAACCTGCATCCACCAGTTCATCGCGGTTGGGATGCTGGTTTCCCAATTTTGCGTACTCATGATCGGTCGCTTGTCATCCCGAACGAAGCGAAGGATTTGCTTTTCGGGCTCCCCCTTGCAAGTGAGATTGGTTTTCGCAACAATCTCATTACCTTCAACGCAGAACGCATTTCTTCGCAGTTCAACGGCCGGATAATTGAGTAATTTCTCCCCTCCCCAGACGCTGCGACGAAGCCTGTGAATGCCACGCAGTGTGCACGGCAAGACTCATTCAGGCCGTGTCGGAAAGGCCTTCGTTTACCCGCCTGCAGGGGCGGCACGAAAATTGCTTGGCACACCCCAGTCTTACAGCGTGTTTCAAAAACCGGCTTTGTAACAGGGCATCGATTTCCGAATAGGTTCGGCTCCAATGCTGCCGCGATGATAACCAAATGGTAACTAACAGCTCGCCGGTAAAACTGACGTTACCGATGGAAACATAAATATCCCGTCAACCAACGTTTCATGATCCTTCGCAACTTCGCCCGCAAATCTGGGTTCGCAAAGATGAATTCACCCCTCATGGTTCCCCCGCAACGGAGGGAGAGAAGAGAACGTCATGCAAACGCTTTTCAGCCGAATCCCGTATCCGCTTCTGCTTGTCGGCATTTTGTCGCTCACCGGCTGCATGGGCAGCGCCGGGTCACAGTACAAGTTTTCAACCAGCATAGTCGTCCTCGCTCCCGCCACCAGCGTCACCGAAGGCCAGCCGACAACCTTGGAAGCTGTGATCGCCAACGGGGTAAACGCTACCGGAACGGTAACCTTCTATAACGGATCGACGGTGATCGGGACCGGAGCAGTCGGCTCCAGCCTTTATTCCATGGGTGGTGTCGCGCAGATTTCGACTACCTTCTCTTCCAGCGGCATACAGAGCATTACCGCGAAATACAGCGGGGACGCGTTCAATGCATCAAGTACATCCCAACCCACGTCCATCGGCGTGTACAGCAATCAATTGGCCGCCACTTCGCTGACTCTTCAAGCCTCCACAACGACGCCGCAATACCAAACGAATGTGACATTAACGGCCGCAGTTTCTCCCTCGTCAGCTACCGGAACCGTCACGTTTTATAGCGGAACGACCAACGTCGGCACCTCGGCTGTGAATTCAGGCAGCGCCAGCCTGACAACGTCGTTCGCGGCGGGAGGATCGGCCACACTCCACGCGGTCTATTCCGGCGACTATAACTATCTTTCCAGCACCTCGAATTCGCTCTCCATGAGCATCGCCGGCCCGCTGGTGACCATGACCACTCTGCAAGCATCAACCAGTTCCGTCGAGATAGGTGGGAGTGTCACTTTGACTGCCACTCTCTCTCCGGCAACGGTCACCGGCACGGTCACGTTTTATGCCGGATCGACCGCGATTGGCACGGCCAATGTGAATGCGGCTGTAGCCACATTGAGTACTACTTTTGCCAGTGCGGGCAATATAGCATTGAAAGCTGTCTTTGCCACAAACGCCTCATGGGAAACAAGTACTTCAAATCAGGTTTCTCTCTTCGTTACCGGCAACACGCCCGACAGCGTGGTGTTGCAGGTTGATCCATCTACGCTGTTCATCGGATACTCCGCAACCCTGATGGCCACTGTGTCCCCGGCGCAGGCAACGGGCACGGTAACCTTTTACGACGGAACGATCTTGCTCGGCAGCGCCTCAGTCACTGGGGGCACGGCCTCGCTCGTACATCCGTTTATGGTTTCAGGCTCCCAGAGCCTTACGGCTTTCTATAGTGGAGATACAGAGTATCCCGCCAGCACCAGCAACCCGGTATTAGTCAATGTCGGCAATCCCGGCTCAACGTCAAGCACGACAACGTTGACGCTGAGCGAATACTTGGGCTACCTCGGAGATACGGTCACGCTGACAGCCAATGTCAATCCTTCGGCGGCGACCGGCCAGGTCGACTTCTACGATAATGGCATTTTTCTACAAAGTGTCGTGCTTTCCTCCGGCACGGCCGCCTGGTCGCAGGCCTTCACGCAATCCTATTCAAATAGCATCACCGCGGTTTACAACGGAGATGCGACGTATTCTCAAAGCACCTCCAACTCGCAGAACCTCGAGCTAAGTGATAACTCTGATTGAGCATCTACCGTGCCGCGACGCTATTTCCAAACCCTTCGAAATTTTGCTCCCGGTTCTCTTGGCTCCAAGATTTTCCTTCTCGCCCAGGAATACCGTCTCTTTGAACAAAGCCCTCTGGAGAGCATTTCTACCCTCCAGAGGGGAATTTTGGGGAACCTCTGATCAAACCGGCGATTTGCAGGGTACGGGCTTTAGCCCGTACATAAAGCTCAAAGAATCAATGTGCTTTAACTCCTGAGGGAAGGTTGGGTCATGGCCGGCGCACTGAATCAGAGGTTCCTTAGCCTACCCTTTGGCGAACATATGCTTCATGCCGCGAATCGCCTGGCGGGTGCGTTCCTCGTTTTCGATCAGCGAGAAGCGCACGTGGCCATCGCCGTAGTCCCCGAAGCCGATGCCGGGCGAAACCGCCGTCTTGGCTTCGTTGAGCAGGATCTTGGAGAACTCCAGCGAGCCGAGTTTGCGGAACTGCTCGGGAATCTGCGCCCAGACGAACATCGTCGCCTTGGGCGAAGCCACCGGCCAGCCTAGCTTGTTCAGACCTTCGACCAGCACATCGCGGCGCTTGCGATAGGTTTCGCAGATCTCCTGCACGCACTCCTGGGGGCCTTCCAAGGCCAAAATCGACGCCACCTGGATGGGGGTGAAGGTGCCGTAGTCGAAGTAGCTCTTCAAGCGCGCCAAAGCCGCCACCAAGACCGGGTTGCCGACCATGAAACCCACCCGCCAGCCAGGCATGTTGTAGCTCTTGGAGAGGGTGAAGAACTCCACTGCCACATCCTTGGCCCCGGGAACCTGCAAGACGCTGGGCGGCTTGTAGCCATCGAAGGCAATGTCGGCGTAGGCCAGATCGTGGATGAGGTGGAAGCCGTATTCGCGCGCCAACTCGACCAGCCGCGCCAAAAACGGCAGATCGACGCACTCCGTGGTGGGGTTGGAGGGAAAGTTGACGATCAGCGCCTTGGGCCGCGGCGTCATGCGCGGAATCAGATCCTCGAGCTGGGCCAGGAACTGCTCGCGGTCGTGAATGGGCACGCTGACCACGTGCGCCCCGGCGATCACCGGACCGTAGATATGAATGGGGTAGCTGGGATTGGGCACCAGCACCGTGTCGCGCGAGTCCAGAATCGCCAGGCAGAGATGAGCAATACCCTCTTTGGACCCGATGGTGACGATGGCCTCCGAGTCGGGATCGAGATCCACGTCGTAGCGCGTCTTGTACCAGTTGCAGATGGCCTTGCGCAGCCGGGGTATGCCCTTGGAGACCGAGTAGCGGTGCGTGGGCGGCTTCATCGCCGCCTCCACCAGCTTATCGACGATGTGCTTGGGCGTGGCTCCGTCGGGGTTGCCCATGCCGAAGTCGATGATGTCCTCGCCGCGGCGGCGGGCGGAGATTTTCATCTCCCCGGTAATGTTGAAGACATAGGGAGGCAGGCGCTGTATTCTCGAGAACTCTTCCATCGCAACAGTGTAAGCCACGGCAGGGGCCACATGCACGGAGCCAGCGCCAGGGGAAAGCTATTCGCCAACCCGGAAAGCGGTGCCACGGCAGGACAATCGCATTTGCATTCCCCTGGGAAAAGACTTCGCCAGCCCAAGAAGAATCCAGGCTGAAGGGGCTTTATAACGACTCAATCGCCGCTACCAGCCGCTCATGCCTGTTTTCCGGCCCGCCGCAGGGCCAGATACTCCTGCGTGAACCAGCCCAGGGCGAGCAGGGCGATGAGCGCCATGATGGTCTGCGAGATGACGCAGTAGATGCACCAGGCCTCCAGCACCAGCTCCTCGATCAGGGTCAGGCGCAGGGCGAAGATCATGCCCGCAATCGCCACCAACAGCAGCAAATAGCGCTGCCGGGTGAAAGCCAAGGCTCCCAGCGCCAGATAGCCGGCGATGCCCAGAATAGCCACCGGCACATGGAAGATCTCGGCGAAGGGGCTGTGATTGACCACCCCGCAATCCCAGGTGGCGTTAATCGAGCAGAACTCGACGGCGGTGGAGTAGTGAACATGCAGGGCCAGCGCCGAGACCACCACGCCAGCCAGAGCCAGGATTGCAATCGCGTATCTCATCCAGCCCATGCTACCAAAACCGCCCGCGAGGCTTCTGTGACCAGCCCGGTTTAGGATGAATCCATGATGCCGTGCGGTCCGCAACCCGAAGAGGATAAGTGCACGGCGGCTCCGCGGGTGGCCTTCTTTGGGGGCAGCTTCGATCCGCCCCACTTGGGCCATCTGGCTGTGGCGCGGGCGGCGCTGTTGGCGCTGCACCTGGATCGGGTGCTCTTTGCCCCGGTAGGTGCGCAGCCGCTCAAGCCGCAGGGTTCGTCTTCCGGCTTTGCCCAGCGCGTGGCGATGACCCGCCTGGCCATCGCCGGCGAAACCGCCTTCAACCTCTCTCTCGCCGACGCGCCCAAGACCGGCGGTGCGCCCAACTACACCTTTGATACGCTCGACCGGCTGCGCTCGGAACTGCCTGTGGGCTGCGAACTTTTCTGCCTGATGGGCGCCGACTCCTTCGCCGGGATGCGCCGCTGGCATCGCGGCGCGGAGATTCCCTTTCTGGCCCCTCTGATCGTGGCCTCCCGTCCCGGCGAACGCCTCGACGACTTGCGCGCGCTGCTGCCGTTGGGCCTCTTTCTGGAATCGGAGACAAAGGCGGAAGCGCATTCCGCCGGGATACAGATGGAGTGCTACAGGCTAGGCAATGCCGCCGGCGAGAGTGCGCGGTTCTATCTGCTCCCCGGATTGGAGGTGGAAATCAGCGCCTCCCAGATCCGCGAGCAGCTCCGCCATGCGGATTTTTCCGCGCTGACGCCGCCCCTGGCCCTGCTCCCGCCCGCGGTGGCCCGGTACATCCATGCGCAAAAGCTCTATCACTAAGGCCTGCTCACTTGCTCCCGCATTTACAACCGGATACGATATAGATTGGAGATCATTCCCACCGCATGACAACAGCCGAAGCACGCCAGCAGACTCGCCTTCACGTTCAGGCCGCAGCCGCCGTTTGTGAAGACAAAAAAGGCCAGGATACGCGTATCCTCGAACTCGACCCCGTCGATTCCGGCCTCTCCGATTTCTTCCTCATCACCTCGGCCAGCAACGACCGCCAAGCCGTCGCCATCGCCGACGAGATCGAATTCCGCTTGAAGAAGGAGTTCGGCCTCTACGCCAACTCCGTCGAAGGCCGCCGTCAGGGCGAGTGGGTTCTTCTCGATTACGTCGATTTCGTGGTGCACGTATTTTTGACCGAACGCCGTGCTTTCTACGACATCGAACGCCTGCGCAAATCGGCTCGCCCGCTTACACCAGCGGAGTTCGATGCGGAATTGAAGGCCGAGCTGGCCGCCAAGACCGTCGCCGTCCGCGGCAAGTCCACCGCCAAGAAGAAGCCGGCCAAAAAGGCCGCGGTTAAGAAGACCCCGGCCAAGGCTGCGGCCAAAAAGGCGGCGGCCAAGAAAGCCGTTGCGCTGAAACCGGCGGCGAAAAAGTCGGCGCTCAAGCCCGCGGCCAAAAAGGCCGTCGCCAAGAAGGCCACAGCAAAGAAAACCGCGGCAAAAACGGTTCCCGCAAAAAAGACAGCCGTGAAAAAGGCGGTCGCCAAGCCCGTCGCCAAGAAAGCAGTCGGCAAAAAGACTCCGGCCAAAAAGACTGCGGTCAAAGCGGTGCCGGCCAAGAAGGCAGCGAGTAAGACTGCGGTCAAGAAGGCCGTAGCTAAAAAAGCTCCCGCTAAAAAGTCTGCCGCCAAGAAAGTTGCAGCCAAGAAGTCCAGGTAGTTCCTTCAGTCCACAGAACACCGCCGTCCTGCCGCAGCGCTTTGCCGTGCGGCCGTAGGACGGCGGCGTTTTGTCTCGGGAACCTGATTAAGCCGGCGATGGGAAGGGTACGGGCTTTAGCCCGTACATAAAGCTCAAAGAATCAATTGGATTTAGCCCCTGCGAGAAGGTCGGGGCATAGAATGCACACTTAATCGGAGGTTCCCTGGAGGCTTCACTATCCCTCGGCTGTTGGCGTCGCTTCGCCTGCTGCCAGTTTGCGCAGAGCCGTCGCGTTCAGTTCGTCGATGTGGCGCAGGCTGGGAAAAAAGCTGCTCCATAGCGCCGCCACGGCCAGAGCGCCCACGCCGCCGGCGATGGTGGCGGGCACCGCGCCCCACCACTGCGCGGTCAGGCCGCTCTCGAAGGCACCCAACTCGTTGGATGCGCCAATAAAGAGCGAGTTGACCGCACTGACCCGGCCCCGCATCTCTGGCGGGGTGGCCAACTGCACCAGCGCCCCGCGGATAATCACGCTGATGGCGTCGGCTGCTCCGGAGACGAAGAGCGCCGCCAAGGATAGCCACATGGTACGCGAGATCCCGAAGACTAGCGTCGCCGCGCCGAAGATGGAGACGGCTAAAAATAGCCTGCGCCCGGCATGACGGCGCAGCGGGAAGCGCGCCAGCAGCACCGACATCACCACCGATCCAGCCGCCGGAGCGGCCCGCAGCAGTCCCAGCCCGCGCGGCCCGGCGTGCAAAATCTCGTGGGCAAAGATGGGCATCAGCGCCACCGCCCCTCCCAGCAGCATCACAAACAGGTCCAGCGAGATCGAGCCCAGCAGCATGGGCGTACGGCTGAGGTAATGAAAGCCGGCCAGCACCACCTTCAGCGAGGTGGCGCGATGCTCCATGCGTCCCGGGCGCACATGCAGTTGGGTGAGCAGCAACAGCGTCCAGGCCAGTGCTGCCAGATTGAAGAGGTAGACAATGCCCGCGCCCTCCAGCCAGGCTCCGCCAGCCAGGCGGTCGATCAGAGCCCCGAGAGGTAGGGTAAAGAGCAATCCGCCCAGCGTCGGACCGGTAACGTTGGCGAACTGAAAGATGGCTCCGCCCCAGGTAACGGCATTGACGAAGTACCTTTCCGGTACCAGATGGGGAATCAGCGAAGTGCCCGCCGGCCCGCCGAAGGCCCGCCCGGTACCGCTCAAAAAGAGCACGGCATAGATCGGCCCGACTCCCTTCATCTGCTCCCGCGCCAGCAGCAGCAGGGCTGCCGAGCAAACCGCCTGCAGACTATAAGTGGCCAGCAGTATGCGCCGCCGGTCGAAGCGGTCGGCCAGGTGGCCGCTGGGGATGAGAAAGAGCAGGCTGGGCAGAAACAGCGCCAGTCCGGTGTAGCCCAGATCGATGGCGCGGTGGGTGATGGAGTAAATCTGCCAGGCTACGGCCACCGATTGCGCCTCGGCGCCCAGCACCGCTGCCCCCCGCGCCATCTGGTAGAGGGAGAAATCGCGCGAGGCAAAGGCCTCCATGCCGCGTCGGAGTGGGGGGGTGGGGGAAGACATGGGATAGTTCCATTCTAGGGGTCAGGGGTCTGGGTTTAGGGACTAGGGACTAATGGACGAGTCCCACCCGGCGTTGCTGACCCGCGAGACAGGAAACCGGCCGAGGGAGCAGGGATTAGGGACGAAGTGCGACCGATCCATGCGAGACGCTGCCATTGCCACCTCTCCTCCGCTCCTGCGACGATAGATGCTTGTGTTGGGCGGAGATTTCGGACGGCTCGGAGAGGGAAAGAAACGCATGGCTGGAAAGCGGGTAGTAATCGTGGGTGGAGTTGCGGGGGGAGCGAGTTGCGCTGCGCGTTTAAGGCGCATGGACGAGGCCGCGGAGATCCTGATTCTGGACCGCGGCCCTTATGTCTCCTTTGCCAACTGCGGCCTGCCCTACTACGTGGGTGGGGTGATCCAGCAGGAGTCCAAACTGGTCTTGGCCTCGCCGGCGCTCTTCCGCGAGCGCTTCAACATCGAGGTGCGCGTTCGCCACGAAGTCTTCTCCCTCGACCGCACCGCTCGGACGCTTCAGGTTCGCGATCTGGAGAGCGGCCGCGAGTACAGCCAGGCCTACGACGCCTTGGTTCTCTCGCCCGGCGCCGCGCCCATCTGTCCGCCCTGGCCGGGAGTGGATCTGCCCGGCATCTTCACCCTGCGTTCGGTGCCCGACAGCCGGGCCATGCGCGTCTGGATTGAAGAGAAGAAGCCCGCTCGGGCGGTAGTCGTCGGCGGTGGCTTCATCGGCCTGGAGATGGCGGAGAATCTCGTCCATCGCGGCCTTGATGTCACCATCGTGGAGATGGCCGCGCAGGTCATGCCCCCGCTGGATGCCGAGATGGCGGAGTACGCCCGGCAGCGGCTCGTGGAGCGCGGCGTCAAACTGGCGCTGGGTGATGCGGTCAGCGAGTTCCAGCCCGCGGCGGAGGGCGGCCTGCTGGTGCGGACCGGCAGCGGCGCGGCCTACGCCGCGGAGATGGTGGTGCTGGCCATCGGCGTCAAACCGGAGACCGGGCTGGCGCACGCGGCAGGCCTGGAGATCGGCGCCCGCGGCGGTATTCGCGTCAACCCCCAAATGCTCACCAGCGATCCCGCCATCTGGGCGGTGGGCGACGCTGTCGAGGTCCGCAACCGCATTACCGGCCAGTGGGAACTGATTCCTCTGGCCGGCCCCGCCAACCGCCAGGGCCGCATCGCGGCCGATGCGATTTGCGGCCGCGAGGTCCGCTTCAAGGGCGTGCAGGCCACCGCCGTTTGCGGCTTCTTCGATCTCACCGTAGCCATGACCGGAGCCACGGAAAAGTCCCTGCGCCGCGCCGGCCTGGCCGACTATCGATGCGTCTATCTGCACCCCGCCCAGCACGTCGGCTACTATCCCGGCGCGCAGGCGATGCACTTGAAGCTGCTCTTTCGCGAATCCGACGGTCGGGTACTGGGGGCGCAGGCGGTGGGCGGAGAAGGGGTGGAGCGGCGCATCGACGTGATCGCCACCGCCATGCAGATGGAAGCCACGGTCTACGACCTGGAAGAAGCCGAGCTGTGTTACGCACCCCAGTTCGGCGCCGCCAAGGATGCGGTGAATATGGCCGGCATGATCGCCGCCAATGTTCTGCGCGCCGACTTGGAACTGGCCCCCTGGGCAGAACTCGCCTGCACAGACGCATTTTTGCTCGACGTGCGCGACCTAGGCGAGTTTGCGGCGGGAGCTATCCCCGGCGCGGCCAACATTCCCCTCGGCCAACTACGCGCCCGCCTCGGCGAATTGCCGCGGGAGCGCGAGATCTGGGTCAACTGCGCCGTCGGCCAGCGCGCCTACTACGCTTGCCGCCTCCTGGCCCAGCACGGTTTGCGCGCCCGCAATCTCTCCGGCGGCTTCATTACCTATAAAGCGCTACATCCACAATGAGTGGATGCCCCAGCCATGCCGCCCAGCCACTCCACATCGGTTGTCGAGAAGCCGAGAGCCCGCGATGCGAACCTGCGATCCGGATCGAGCCTTCTCATCCGTCTCGCCGAAAACTTGGGAAATACCGCAAATGTCTGAGAAAACGATGAATGTCTCCACCGATTCCACCGCCCTGGCCGGCTCCAACTGCTTTGCCTGCGGCCCCCGGAATCCCCGCGGGCTACGGCTGGAATTCCATCGCCAGGAAGACGGTTCCATGGCCGCGCAGTGGACACCGGAGGCGGAATTGGAAGGGTACGGCGGCATCGTGCATGGAGGCATTGTCAGCACGGTTCTGGATGAAGCCATGGCCAAGGTCGTCGCGGAGAACGGAGCTCAGGCGCTCACGGCCGAACTGCGGGTGCGCTTCCGTCAGCAAACCCCTTCCGGCCAGGAGTTGTGCATCCGCGGCTGGATCGAGAGCCGCACCCGGCGCATGATTCAGACCGAAGCGCAATTGTGCGCCGCCGATGGCAGCGAACTGGCCCACGCCTGGGCGGTGTTTCTGCCCGTGGCGAAATAAGATTCCTTTGTTCCCTCGTTCCCTTGTTCCCTCGTTCCCTTGTTCCCTGCTTTACTCGTACCTTAGCGCCTCGATGGGATCCAGGTTGGCGGCCTTCCAGGCCGGATAGATGCCAAAGAGCAGGCCGATGGTGCAAGAGACACCGAAGCCGACCAGCACCCACACGGTGGAGAGCGTGGCGGGCAAGCCGATGGGCAGGGCGTGGACGATCCAGGTAACGATGGCGCCCAAGAGCACGCCGATGACCCCGCCGACCGCGCACAGGGTAATCGCCTCGGTGGTGAACTGGGTCAGAATGGTCTGTTTGGTGGCTCCCAGCGCCTTGCGGATGCCAATCTCGCGGGTGCGTTCGGTTACGCTGACCAGCATGATGTTCATCACGCCCACGCCACCCACCATCAGACCGACACTGGAGACCGCGACCATGAATCCAAACAATCCGCCGGTGATGTTGCCCCACAGCTTGGTCAGAGAATCGGGGCCGAAGATCTCGAAGTTGTCCGGCGCTTCCACCTTGACCCGGCGGCGAATGCGCAGCAGTTCGCGAATCTCTTCCTCCACCAGCGACTTGTTCTTGGCATCGTCGTACTTCACAGCGATCCACACATCTTTGACTTCCGGATGCAAGTTATGGAAGGTGTTCAGGGGGAAGTAGACGGCGTTGTCCTGGGGATTCTTGCCGCTGCCGAAGGGCTGTTTCTGCTTGTCGTAGACGCCGATCACGGTATAAAGTCCAGAGGCGACATTGACCTCTTTGCCGATGGGATCCTCGCCATTCACAAAGAGCATCTCGGCGGTGTCGTGGCCCAGCACGCATACGTGCGCCGCATGCTGGTCTTCCTCATCGGTAAACTTGCGGCCCGCCTGATAGGTGTAGCTGGAGACATCCGCTCCCTGCGAAGTGTCTCCATTCAGGATGGCCCCCGCCACCTTGTGCCCCTCATACTTGACGCTGACGTCGCCGACTCCGTACTGCTTGGTATAGCGCTTGCCGGCGTCTGCCACCAGCACGTGGGGCAGGGCGCGCATAGCCAGCGCGTCTTCCAGAGTCAGCTTCTTGCGGGTGAGCTGCTCGGTGGTGGGGCGCACCCCGATCACCGGCATGTGGAAGATCCAGAAGACATTCGACCCGAACTGATCGGCAAAGTCGGCGACCCGGTTGTTGAGGCCGTTGATCACCGAAGAGATGATGATGACCGTGGTCACGCCGATGACGATGCCCAGAATGGTCAATCCCGAACGCAGCTTGTTCTTCCTCAGCGTATCGAGGGCCATCTTCACGGATTCGCGGTTTTGTCCTTGCGCCATATAACCTCTAGTTCACAGCTGACAGTCCTCAATGGTCTCGAATTTGATCCTGCAGAGATTCGAGAAACGAATAAATCATCTTTCCTGTTTGGTGCGACAAATGATCCGCTTCGTGGAGCAGATCTGGGTTTCCGATCTGAAGCAAGCGGACGATCTCCGGTTGAGTTTGAATCTCGCGAACAGAACCTCGGGCGATGCCGAGAAACTGCCGAAACTCACTGGGATTCAGCCTTCCCTGGCCTTCCGCAATATTGCTTGGTACAGAAACCGCCGCGCGCCGGATCTGGCTGGTCAGTCCATAGATTTCTTCGCGTGGAAATTCCTGCGTCAGGCGATAAATGGCCACCGTCAACTCCATCGATTTTTGCCAAACCAGCAAGTCTCGAAACGATTGCGCCATGAAAAGTCCCTTCCAGCTAACAGCTTGCGCTTACAGTAGACAGCTAGCAGTTGACTCTTTCCCTTTCTCTTGACATCGGACCGCCCACTGTAAGCCTTCTACCGTCAGATGTTAGCTGCCAGCCCTCCGCTGCGCTCAGAGTTCTGCTCTGAGCGCCACCACCGGGTCCAGTTTTGCGGCCTTGCTGGCCGGATACACCCCGAAAAAGACCCCGGTTCCGGTAGCCATGAACAGCCCCAGCAGGACGCTCCACAACTGCACACTGGTGGGGAAGCCGATGACCAGGGTAATCACTTTGGCCACTACCACCCCAATCAGCACGCCGATGGCGCCGCCCACCAGCGCCATCGTGGCGCTTTCGATCAGGAACTGCAGCAGCACATCGCGCTGTTTGGCGCCCAGCGCCTTGCGTACGCCAATCTCGCGAGTGCGTTCGGTGACTGAGACCAGCATGATGTTCATAATCACGATGCCGCCCACCACTAGCGAAATCGAGGCGATGCCGATCACCACGCTGAAGAAGATCGAGGAGATCTGCTTCCACAGATCCAGAAAGGTGTCGTTGGTTTCAATCTCGAAGTCGTCGGGCTGGCCCACGGCGTTGTGGCGGCGGCTGCGCATGATGACCCGAACCTCGTCCTTGGCGCGCTCCATAGCCTCGGCATCCCCGCCCGCGGCGCGGGCATAGACATCCAGGGAGTTGTTGTATCCGTAGATCTGCTGAAAGGTGGAGACAGGGATAGCCACCCAGTTGTCCATCGACTGGCCCAGCATCTTGCCCTTGCGGTCGCCCACGCCGATGATGTTGTAGGGGATGCCGTTGACGCGAATCTCCTTGCCCAGCGGGTCGCCCTCGCCCAACAGGTTGTCCACGATGTCGGCGCCCACAATCACGTTGTGGGTGGCCTTGTCGTCGTCGGCGGGGGTAAAGCCGCGGCCCAGCGCCAATTCCATATTGTCCAGGGAGACCATCGTCCAGGTCAGCCCGCGCATGTCGGTGTCGCTGCTGGAGTGGCCGTTGTAGACCACGCTGGAGTTGCGATCCAGACGCACTCCGACCTCGCCGCAGGCGGTGCAATTGTCCCGGATCGCCTCGTAATCCTCGATGCGCAGGATCTTGCGCTTGGCATATTTGAAGTATTCTTCGGCGGTGAAGATCACCCCCGGCATCTGCCGCACTGCAAAGACGTCGGCGCCGTTGGTGATGATCTTGGTGGTCACATAGGAGTTGGCGCCGTTAACCAGGGTGATGACCATAATCACCGAAGCCACCCCCATCACCACGCCGAGTAGGGTGAGAAGGCTGCGCAGCTTGTTGGCCCACAGCGACTGCAACGCCAGCTTGATGGCTTCATTGAATTGCATGATCCCGCTTTCTCCCCGGACCTTCCCGATCGATCGTCCCGCTCCGTATCCCGACAGCACCGCTTCTGCCCCATTTCAGGGCGTTCTCGGGCAGAAACAGACCTGCGTCTCCCAGTCTACGCAATCGCGCAGTTTTCCTGGATAACTCTTTGACGCAGCAGCGCGCCTTCAGGCCGCGCACACCCCGGCGGAGGCGGAAAAAACCATCGCTCACTGCCGGTACGCAGTGCAGTGCGGGTTGGTTCCGAAGACAGCGAAGAAGTCTCGCTCCATCTCATTTGGGGCGTCGCGCGGAGTATTCACTTTTTTCGCCTTTTCCATCCAACCTTCTTCCGGCAAACCGAATCCTAGAAGTGCGGGCGCGTGTATGCGCGACCCGGTCGCAGCCGCGGGAGCGCTTCGCTCTGCGAATGGCATGGAGCCGCCGATGATCCGACGCCGCATCGCCGCTGGCTGGATGCCGGGCTTCGTTCCCGGATTGCTGCTGCTGGCGGCAGTGGCTGGAGCGCTGCCCGCTCCAACTCAGGCGCAGACTTTCACGGCGGCCACGGCTTTGCCCACACTGACGCTGAGCGCGGCTCCCCCCACCGCGGGGTTCGGCCAGCCCGTCATGCTGGTGGCGACGGCCATGGCGGGCGGCAGCGCCGCAACCGGGAACATCGTCTTCTACGACACATTTCAGGGCGCTACCAGCGTGCTCGCGGTGGTGGCTCTGAATGCCCAAGGAATCGCCTCGGAGTCCCTCTCCACCCTGGCGGTGGGGGTGCACAGCCTGGTCGCCTGCTATGTCAGCACCGCCAGCGCCAATCCGCCCGCGAACTGCCCCTCCGGCGCCGCGACGCCGCCAGTACCGCAAACCGTGCTGGAGAGCACCGCTACCACGCTGCGATCCAGCCGGAACCCCTCGCCCGCCGGCAGCGGAATCACCCTCACCGCGACAGTTGTGGTCAGCGACGACGGCGGCGTGACACCAGACGGAAGCGTGACCTTCAACAACGGAGAGAACACGCTCTGCGCCAATGTGACACTCGACAGCGGCGGCGCAAGCTGTGCGGCGCTGCCGGCGCAACTGATCGCGGGCAACAATTTCATCTCTGCCACCTACAGTGGAGACGCCACACGGCAGATACTGGGCAGTTCCAACGCTCTCGAACAGGACGTGCAGTCGGCTTCCTCGGTCGGCGTAGCTTCGCATCCCAACCCCTCCAGTTTCGGCGCAGCGGTCAACTTCACCGTCACCATTGCCACCTCTGGGCCGGCAGCGCCCACCGGCTCGGTCGAGATTCTGGACGGGGGGCAGAAGATCGGTGCGGCGACGCTGCCGGGATCGGCCAACCAGGGTAGTTTCTCGACAGCGGCGCTGGCCGTGGGCGCGCACAGCATCACCGCCATTTACGGGGGCGACGTGAATTACGCGGCCAGCCCCCCCTCGGCAGCCGAGATTCAAGTGGTCCAGGCGGTGCAACCACCGCCCGCGACCGACTTTACCCTCACCGTAACCCCGGCCGCGGTTTCCTTGCAAAGTGGCAAGTACGCCACCGCTACCGTCGGCCTGGCTCCGCTCAACGGCTTTTCCGAGAGCGTCGCGCTGGCCTGCGCGGCGCTGCCCGAGGGGGTAAATTGCAGCTTCTCCCGGGCCAGCGTGGCGCTCGGCAGCGGCGCGGCGCAAACCGTCCAATTGACCATCGCCGAGTCGTCCGCCCCAGCAGTGGCTTCTGGCTGGCTGCTGCCGGTGGGAGCTTTGGGCTGCCTCTGCTGGCGGCGGCGGAAGACCGCACGGCGCTCGGCGCTGGCGCTGCTTCTGGGCTTGGGCGCGGCGCTGGCGTTCGGCGGCTGCGGGACAGCCACCATCAAGGGAGTTGCTTTACTGGGCAGTCACACCTTCCAAGTGACAGCCACCGCCGCCAGCATCGCCCACGCCCAGAACATCACGCTGCAAATTACTCCATAGCCGCTTCTGCCATCGCCGCGGCGCGCACTGTGCGTAGCATTAGCGTGGTCAAAAAGCGGGTGGGAGCGGTGGCAAAACCAGCAATCAGCCGCGGCATGTGGCGGAAGTCGTCTGCCAACGAGCGGCCGGCATGGCCGGTAAGGAAGGCCCCGCGGCGCATGACGTAAAGGTGAAAGAGCGCGGAGAGGGCGGTAAAGAGGCAAACGGTGAGGGTGGCCCGGGCCGGTGCGGTAGCACCCACGGCGCTATGCGCCAGCCAATCCAACAGTTGCGAGAAGCCGGGAACGGCCGCCGCAACCGTCAGATTACTCAGCAGGCGGGAGCGGAAGCCGAGCGCCTTCTGCTGCCAGCCTGCGTAGAGACCGGCGGTAAGGGTGACGTAGGCCATCTCCACCAGCACTACAGCCAGTTTGCCGCGCAGTCCGCTGTGCATCATCGCGGTGAGATAGACGATGGAGCGGGCCGCGGCGCTGAGCAGAGCGCACTTCCAGTTCCAACAGGAGAGGCTGCGCAACAAATGAGAGATGGGGGAGAGTAAGGGACCACCCGGCGGGAGCACGGCAGGAGTCATACCCATATGCTGCGGTGGCAATGCAAATATCGCGTCAACCGCGGGTTACAAGTCGATGCAAATCGCGAGCGTACCGTAATCAGGTAGGCGCCTCCCCCATTGTGACTGGTATCACGGCCCGCAGCCTCCCCTCCCATTAGCCTCGATGTTGCGGGGTGAAGCTGGATCAAGACGCCAGCGCCCGACCGCACAGATTGAGGAGCTTTCCCATGCCTTACGTCGTCACCGATGCCTGTACCAAGGATTTCATCTGCGTTGAAGCTTGCCCCAACGAAGCCATTCACCCCGCCGCTGCCGATGCCGCTGCCGAGACCGTTCCCCAGGTGTATATCAACCCGGACGAGTGCATCGACTGTGGCGCCTGCGCCCCCGAATGCCCCTCCAGCGCCATCTTCGCGATCGACGAACTGCCCGAAGACAAGGCCGATTTTGCCGCCAAGAACGCCGCCTACTTCCAGTAGAGCCTGAGCGTTGCCGCCGCCCGCGCGGCGTTTAAGGGAATACCGCCCCGCCCCGGCGTATCGTCTACCGATGCGCCGTGAGCGGGGCATTTTCATTTGCCTGGATTCGCCGTCGGGGGTGGAGGTACAGGCACGGGACTCTCCGCGGCCGGCGGAATGGTCGCTGGAGTGGCGACTGCTGCGGGTGGCAGCGGGGCAGAGAAAGGCGCCGGCGGCGCGCCGGGAGTGACCGGCAGGGTCAGCGTCTGCACCGTCTGCGCGTCATCGCGAAGTTTTAGATAGAGCTGGCCGTTGACCGGGCGGGGCACGCTGAGCTGGGTTGCGGTGAAGTCGGCGGGAACCTCGACGGCATTGTCGAACTCCAGCGTGGACGCGATGGAATCGACAAAAAACAGATTCGAGCCGGTAAGCGTGCAGGGCTTGGCCAAGGCATGCGGGCAACGCAGATCCTTGAAGCCGGGCAGGCGCACCAGCGTCCCCAACGGCAACCAATCGCCCTCGATGCCCTCGGCAGAGATCGCCCGCACCCGCAGCGGGCCGAAGGCCGAAGCGCCAAAGCGCGCCAGCGGATCGACCACCCCCAGGACGATTCTGGCGTCTTCCAGCATCAGGCTACCATCGGCCAGGGTGAGCAGGGTGTGGAAGCTGTCATCCGCCGCGGCGACCTCGATCTTCTGATCGCGGGGAAACTTGGCAGGCACCTCGGAGCGGAGAAAGAAGACCAGCCGTCCCACCAGCGGCAGATCGTCGGCGCTGCCCAGATGCACCGGCGAAGGTGCGGCGGCCGCATCCTCTTGTACACCTTTGCTGAGCAGCGTCAGTTGCGGGCGGGCCGGGGTCACGGTTACCGGAACCTTCAACTCGCGGCCATCGCGCAACTGGACCACGGCGGAGAGATGCTTGCCGGGCTCCAGATTGGCGGTGGAAACGTTGGCCGTCATGGAAAGCCGGTCGAAGTCCTGCACCCGGCGCAGCGCCGCCGGGGTCCAGGCAATCTCGCCCATGACCGCCTTGGCGACCTCGTCCAGCCTGGTTCCCTTCAACACCGCTTCGCTGTCTCCCACACTGAGGGTCAGACGTTCCAGCGAGGCGGCTTCGGCATAGGCATGAAGGGAGAGGCTGTCTGGCTTGTCCAGGCCGAATTGATAGATGCGCAGGATCACCCCACCCGGAACCGCCTCTTTCATGGGAACGCCAATCTCCATCCCCTCGGGCTTGGGCGACTTCCAGTTGAGTTTCAACGCAGCGGCGTCTTTCAATTGAGCCTCGATGCGGTCCACGCATACGACGTTGGCGCCTTCCAGGTGCAAGGTATCTTCGCGGCCCACCACTAGGGCAGACTGGTCGCCGGCCACCAGCGTCCATTTTCCCGGTTGCGCCGAGTGGAGATGAAAGCGCGGGCCCTCCCAGGAGTCGAAACCCCACTTGCCGCGTAAAACACCGGTCGAGTCTTCCTCCCCCAGTTGCGGCGCGGGTTGATCGAGCACCAGCCCGCCCTGCGAGGGATCGGTCTTGACCTTCAGATCCACGGCGCCGGCTTTTGTGTCGATATGCAGAATCAGATGGTGGGCCATCTGTGTGGAAAAGAGCAGCGGCGCACCTTCGACAGGCAACACAAGGCCGGGCTTTTGCGCGCAAAAGAGCTCTGCCGGAGCCACCGGACGGAGCGCGGGCAGCTTGGCCGGAGCCACCGGAGGCAGCGCCACCACCACCACCGACTTCGGATCGCGGAAAGAAGGGGGAACGCTGAGGCGCAGATTGAGGGTATCGGCGGTAGGCAGGGCCAGCGCCGGGATGTACTGAAAATGCGCGGTATGCAGCGAAGACAGGATGCGGGCCGTATCCACGATGGCGCCGATATACGGGCTGTAGGCGCCGGCGCCGCCCATGGGCGAATAGCTGAGTTGGTTCATCAGATCGCGCGTAGAGCCGGTGGTCCACTGCTCCACCAGCGAGCCGGCGTTGGCGTCGTCGAGCACGATGCCCTCGGTGTGGGCGCTGAGACAGGGGGCCTGTTGATCGCTGGGCTTGTCGAAGCACTGTTGATCGACACGAATACCCAGGCTGCGGGCGGCCATTTCCGCGCGCGTCTTGAGCGATTTGGGATCGGATTGCGAGGTCACCTTGACCTCGGCCAGATAGGTCTCGAGCCGCATGCGGTCCCAACTGGCGGCCTGCAAGTCCTGGGTGGCGCGGACAAAGGCGCCGGGGCGGCCGCGCACGGCGGCGCGCAGGGTGCTGAAGTCGCCGCCCGTCTCCGGAGCCAGAAAGATCAGCGCCTGCTGAGCCTCGGCGGGGACGGTCACAAAGACGCCCTCGCTGCGTACCTCGCGGTTCCAGGTCTCCACGCGGGTGAACCACTCCGGCGGGGGAGGGTTGGTAGCTCCCCGCAAAAAGGCGACAATCAGTACGTAGTGCGCCGACTGGCTCTCCGGCAGGTCGGGGTGAATCCATAGGCGATCGCCCGCCAGCAGATTAGGAACCGCGCCGATGGGCAAGGTCACCTCGCCACGCTTGACGTGCACGTCCACTTTGGGACCGGTGAGGTCGAAGGCCAGGTCGGCGGCATGGAGCCCGCTCGCCAGCAGCGGACAGAGCAGCAAGAGCTGGAAGAAACGGCGCATGGTTTCATTGTACGGAGCAGCATCGCCTGCGTGGCGGAGAATCTCTCAACGCCGGTCCCGGTTATTGTTTAAATAGACACCCTTTCGGTCCAATTTCGGGTTATACTAAAGGTGCTTGGCGCCTTATCGAGGGTTAGCTAGAGTATTTCCCGACCTCTTCAAAATAGGGAATCCGGAAAGTAGCGGCAATTTTTTCGCGCGAAATCCATTTGCATTCCAGGAATTGCCTTACACTGATTCGGGAAATGTATGCACCGCGCCCATCGCCGGCATTTTCGACTGGCGGTGCGGAGCGGCTCCCAGGGGTTGAAATGAATTCAGGCCGTCTCCGTAAGCGGCTGCAACAGAGGGAAGATCTGGATGGGACAGTGTAGATAGTTCCCAAAAGGACTTTTTAGAACCAAGACTGTACTTTTTCGCCCGCTGCGTAATTGAAATCCCATCGAGGCCGAGAGGCCTGGCGCAGTCGTTTTGGCAAATGCAAGCAAAAGTACGGCATAGGAGAAATGAAAATGAAATCGGCAAGAGCGATGCAAAGCAGTGTAGATGTAAGCACCCTGAGCATTCCCGACGCGGAAGAGATGATCGAAGAAGCATTGGGCGAACTGGGGTTTTCCCAGGATCCAGGCCTGGCCAGAGCTTTGCACTTTCTGGCTCCCGCCGGCTATCAAGCCATCGTCGAGTTATGCGGCGAGAACGGCCGCAGCAAGCGCCGTAACGCCAACGCCGACGCCTGGTCGCCGGAAGAAGACGAACTGCGCATCTATTTCGAGCGCATCGACGGCGCCGAACCCGCGCCCCGCGCCACCCGCGCCCCACGCGCGCTCCCCGAAATCCCCCTCGACGAGGCCGACGACAGCCAGGAAGCACTGCTGCCCGCCGATCTGGACGCCCGGGTAAAGGAACTCTGTTCCGCCCTGGCCGAGGCCGAACGCGGCGGACACGCCTTTATCGCCCTGAAGTGGTTCCGCGATTCCTTTTTGCCGCGCAAGTCCTTCCGTTGGAATCAGCATCCGGAGTCGCGCCAGACCGTATTGGCGGAAGCCATTCAGCGCGGCGTGGTCTTGACCAGCAAGATCGCCAACCCCAAGACCCCCGCTTACCCCACCACCACCATTCGTCTCAACCGCGCCGAAGCCGGCATTCCCGAGGAGGCGCAGCGTTTCCACCCTGTCGCCATCCATGGCGATACCATCGCAGAAGCTATTGAAGAGGAACGGGGGAATCTGTGAGCTGCTACTTCCTTGAATCCACGGCCTTTGCCAAGCTCTTTGTGAAAGAGGCCGGTACCGATGCCCTCATCCGGTTGATGGAGGCTGTCGAGGACAATCGCAAGCTGATCTCGGCCTCTACGCCGTTGGAGATTCACGCCGCCATTCGCCGGCGGGAGCGCAGCGGAGCCATTAGCGCGGAAGATGCGGCCTCCGCCATCGACGTGCTGCGCCAGGAATCCTCGCGCATGGTGCAGGAGCCGCTCAATCCAGCGGTACTGGAGGCGGCTCGGCAACTGATCGACCGCACCGGCCTGCGTTGGCCGGATTGCCTGCAACTGGCCGCCGCCCACGTCGCCCGCGAGATGTTCCAGGGTACCGAGATCGTCTTTGTCTCCTCCTCCCCAGCGCTGCTCGAGGCCGCCAAGGCCGAGGGTTTCCGCTCCCTCGATCCGGCCAAGGAGACTGTTCCTCCAGTTGCCGAGCCCAAGTCGGAAGAAGAAGACTAGGGCCTGTTCACACTACCCCGGCTGAAGACGAGACTAACGAAAACTCCCGCACCGCATGGAACTTCATGCCGCGGGAGTTTTCGTTTCGGCGCACTCTTGCTGCGCGCTCCTGCGAACGGAGCAGCCGCGCCATCTGCCGGCCAGCGTAAAATTCCTTCGCAATTGCCAGGCCAGCAGCCTGCACCACCCCCGAAAAACCGTCCAACCTGGCAGGAATGAGCGAAATCGGGGCTCTTCGGCACCCTGGCAATGGACAGGCGCGCCGTATAATTCTGGCGGATGAAGCTTCGTTCCGGGAGGCTGCTCGTGTTTTTTCTGCTTTCAGGATGCAAGAGTGGAACCCCGACCGCGCTCGGCGGTTTGGTTCTAGCCATTTCTTTCCTGCTCCCCAAAATCGGGACGGCGGCGCAACAAGCACCCCAGGGCTCTGCCGCGGCGCAGCCGCTACCGCCCACCATCACCGTTTCCACCCGCGAAGTGCTACTCGATGTGCTGGTAACCGACGCCGCGGGCCATCCTGTCCCGGGGCTGACGGCGGCCGACTTCTCGGTAACCGAAGAGGGCGCGCCGCAAGTGATCCGTAGCCTGCGCGAGCACCAGCCCAAGGCGGCCGAGAAGGTGGAGCAACTCAGCCTCACTCCGCCGCTTCCCGCCAATACCTTCACCAACTTCCTGCCGGTGCGCAACACCAATGCTCAGACCGTGATTCTGCTGGACGCGCTGGACACCTCGGTGCAAACCCAGATGAGCCTGCGGGAACAACTCATCGGCTATCTGAAGCACATGGATGCCGGAGCTCAGATCGCCATCTTCCAGTTGGATACCGAGATGCGCCTGGTGCAGGGCTTTACCTCCGATCAAAAGCTGCTGCTGGAAGCCGCCAGGAGCAAGCGTGATATGCCTTCCCTGCAAAAGCCCATCGACGGCAACTATGACCAGTTTCGCCGCGCCCGCATGGAAATACTGCGCTCCGGCATGCGCATGATGGGTCGGTATCTGGCTGGCTACCCAGGGCGCAAAAACCTGATCTGGTTCACCGGACAGGTGCCCATGAGCATCTTTGGCTTTGGCTTTGGCTACCCCTTCCGGGACCAGTTGACCGTCTCCCCGAGCGGTGCTAGTGACGATCTCTCCGATCTGACCGAGTCGCTCACCTTGAGCCGCGTGGCGGTCTATCCGGTGGACGCGCGCGGACTGCAAATGGTGCCGCTATTCGCGCCCTCCCGACCCGGAATGCCCTCGCCCCGAGGCAACATTCGCTTCGATAACCGCCAGGCCGCCAATATAACCAATATCGAGAATGTGGCCGCGCAGACCGGCGGCAAGGCCTACCACAACACCAACGACTTCCAACACATCATTGGCGAGGTGGTCCGGGAGGGATCGAGCTATTACACCCTGGCCTACGCCACCACCAACCAGGAGTGGCACGGGCAGTTACGCAAGATCAAGCTCACCGTCGACCGGCCAGGAGTGCGTCTACAGCACCGCGAGGGCTATCGCGCCTTCAATCCAGAACAAGTCGAGGAACGCAAGATCAATGCCCTGGTGCAAGAGACGGCTGCCCGCGCCGCGCAAGCCGCCGGGGCTCCCGAGGAAGAGACGCCAGCGGCCATGCCCCCCGCAGCCAGCGGATCTTCATCCGCAGCCGGCGGAGCTGCTCCAGCAGCCAGTCCAAATCCCACCTCCGCAGACTCGCCGGCGCCACCAGCGAACCGGAACGCCTTCGATGTGGCCATGGGGCTGGGCGCCGTTCCGCCCACCGAGATCGTCTTCACCGCCAGCCTGCAAGCCAGCGCCAAGACGGAGAAGCTGGAAAAGGGAGCGCCTGTGCCGCAGAGCAATTACCTGAAGCCGCAGTGGCAGCACAAGCCCTTTCGCAACACCACCATCTTGTTCCATGCCGACGCGCACAAGATTCGCCTCACGCGCACCTCAGACGGGCTGCGCCACGGGAGCGTGGATTTTGTGGCTGTGGTCTACGAGCCGACCGGGGAAAACGTGAATGCGATCGCACAAACCGTCAACTTCGATCTGACCCCGGCACAATACCTTCAATTCCTGGCCGACGGATTGAAATTCAAGGAAGAGATCGCGGTTCCGGAAAAGGGCAATTACTTTCTGCGCCTGGGCATCCACGACTTGACCGGCGACCTGGCCGGCGCGCTGGAGATTCCCATGGATCAGGTCAAGCTGGATGCGGCAGGGACGGGGTTTTAAGGGTTCTGTGGGATACTAGGCCGCTGTTTGCGCAGCGCATCGCGGTCTAGAAAAAACTGCATCAGCCTGTGGCTGGCCCGGAAGTTTGTTTGCATCAGTTTCCGGGCTGCCTCCGCAAAAATGTGCCCATCAACGGGATCTCCAGCCGCGTGGCTGCTCCGTCATCGACAAGTAGAGGATTGGCGGCCAATTCTATTGCCAGAGCAATCGCCTCCCGCTCTCCGCAATCAAGAGTGGCGGGATGGTACGGCAATATGCGTTGGGGGATTCTGATCGAGACCTATTCCGGAAGATGCTCCATCCAGAGCCGGACGGAGGTGGGTGTGCTTTGCTGCGTCAATTCAGCAGCTACTGCCGGAGGGAGAAGGACCGCTCCAAAGAGCGGGGGAAGGAGGTGGGCCTCCTGAATCGGAACCAGGTAGCGAAGTGGACCGGAATCGGCAATGACGATCATCGGTCAGACTACTGGCCCGGAGTGGCAAGTTCTTGTTGGCGCAGCTTCCACAAACTCTCGCCGAGGTCCACTTCCTGGCGCAGTTCATCCATCGTGTACTCGAAGCACACTTCGCGCAGCTTCAGAAATCCGTCCAACTCCTACCGCTCCATGCCCAGTAATGCCGCAAGTTGGTGTTCCGTCAGCCGATGCTTGCGATAGGCTTCCACCGTCATATCTTCCAATGCAATACGCATCGGATCGTGGCCGGCGGGGATCATCTGCCTGGCAAGATCATCGGGAAGCTCGACAATAATCTGCATGACGCCAGCAAACCACCGAAGAGAATCGGAGACCGCAATGCGGTAACATCCTATTCCCGGCGGAAGCGGTTGGCGATCTCGAACTCGGCGCGCAATTCGGGGGTGCGCAGATTCTCGCGCAGGTGGGCCAAGCGCTGCTCCAGCGCAAAGAGGGCGCGCTCCACGGCGGGGGTGTTGGTCATGGCGATGTCGCGCCACATGGAATAAGGGCTGGAACCCAGCCGCGTCATCTCGCGCAGGGCGCGGCCGCCCACATCCTTCAACTCCGGTGCGTCCCCCACCTGTTCCTGGAGTAACGCGCTCAACGCAGTAGAAAGGAATTGCGGCAGATGACTGACCCAAGCCACCAATTCGTCGTGGCGGCCGGGGTCGAGATCGAGGGTGCGGGAACCCATGGCGGCGACCCACTCCCGCCAGCCTTCTACAAGCTTCGACGAAGCCTTGGAACGTTCCCAGGTGGGATCATCGGTGAAGAGCCAGACCGCGCCGCGATAGAGGTCGGCATCGCCCAGGTCGGCGCCACCGCGTTCCTTGCCTGCCATGGGATGTCCAGGCAGAAAAGCCGCGCGATCCCGGCGGTTGAATAGCCGGCCAGCCATCTCTGTGATCTGCCCCTTGGTGCTGCCCACATCGGTGACCAGGTGCTCGGGACCGAGAACGCCAGAGAGCTTCTCCATCCAATCCAGAATGGAAAAGACCGGCGTGGCCAGCACAATGACCTGCGCCTCGCGCGCTGCCTGCAAGCCGTCGGTAACAATGGAGTCGATGGCGCCTGCCTTCAGCGCCGTTGCCGCACCCTCGGGCGAGCGATTCCAGCCGATGATAGACCCCCTGAAGCCCGCCGCGCGCAGCGCCAGGCCGGTCGAGGTGCCCAGCAGTCCCATGCCGAAAATCGCGATGCGGTCGATCATGCGGTTCCCCTCTCCGCTGTACCGTTGAAAGGAAGCCGAGTCTCCGGTTTCCATCCTTTGATCCAGAAATGATCTGTCATCCTGAGCGGAGTTGGACGCGTTTTGTGCGTCCAACGCAGTCGAAGAACCTGCCTTTCCGTGAATCCAGTAAAAAGCAGGTCCTTCGACTCCCTTCGCTCGCTCAGGATGACCGCGTCCTTATTGAAGCAACTTCCGTCTCACCACATTGGACATTCATCACAGCGTGCGTCCCACCGCCTGCGCCACCAGCCGCAGATCCGCCATCAGCTTCTCGAACTGATCGAAGTAGAGCGTTTGGGCGGCATCCGAGGCGGCTTTGTCGGCGTGGGGGTGAATCTCGACCAGAATCGCGTCGGCCCCGGCGGCCACAGCGGCCTTGGCCATGGGAGCCACCATATCCCGCCTTCCTGTTCCGTGCGAGGGGTCGCCGACGATGGGCAAGTGGGAGAGCTTGTGCACCACGGGAATCGCCGAGATGTCCATGGTGTTGCGCGTCGCCGTCTCATAGGTGCGGATGCCGCGCTCGCACAGGATCAGATCGTAGTTGCCGCCGCTGAGAATGTACTCGCCCGAGAGCAGCAACTCCTCGATGGTGGCGGCGATGCCGCGCTTGAGCAGAATGGGCTTGCGGATCTGGCCCAGTTCGCGCAGCAGGTTGAAGTTCTGAAAGTTGCGCGCCCCCACCTGGAAGCAATCCACATAGGGCAGCATGGGTTCGATCTGGGAGATCTCCATGACCTCGCTGACCGTCATCAAACCGTACTCGTCGGCGGCTTCGCGCATCATTTGCAGGCCGGGAATGCCCAGGCCCTGGAAGGCATAGGGCGAGCTCCGCGGCTTGAATGCGCCACCGCGCAGAAAGCCTGCACCGGCATTCTTGACGCACTTGGCGATGGCGAAGATCTGCTCGCGGTTTTCAATCGCACAAGGTCCGGCGATCACCGCGACCTGCGCACCACCAATCTTGGCGCCGCTAGGGAACTCGACCACCGTGCCCTCGGGGCGAAAAGCGCGGCCGGCAAGCTTGTAGGGTGCGCTGATGCGGTGAACGTGCTCCACGCCCGGCAGAACCTCAAAGGTGCTCAGATCCATGGCGGCGGTTGGGCCAACGCCGGCCAGAATCGTCTGACTGGCTCCAGTCGTGCGGTGCACCGAAACGCCAGCCTCTTCCATGACTTCCACGACGGCGTAAATCTGTTCTTCGGTGGCATTTTCCTGCATTGCTACAATCATTTCGATTTCCCAATCTCAGTCGCCTCAGGATTGGCTCCCGGGCCTGTGCCTTGGCCCGCGGCAGCGCGGGCGTTCTTCTCTGAGGCCAACTCGTTCTTCTGCAAGGCTCGCATCACGTCGATAATGCGCTCGTAAATGTGCAACAGTTCGTTGTCCGGCAGCGGCCCTTGGTTGGCCGCGCGCAGGTTGGCAAAGATGCGCCGCTCACGATCGGGCTCATACACCGGAGCGGCAACCACGGCCTTGAGTTGGCCGATCTTTACAACCGCACGGGCCCGCTCGCTGATCAGCTCTACCAACTTGAGATCCAGAACATCGATTTCTGCACGCAATTCATCCAGCGTCATTTCATCCTCGGGATGCGCTCGCTGTGTGGAGCATTTCGCGCCCACTCGAAAAGAGGAGAGAGCGGAGCTCCACCTTGCACAGGAGCAGAGTTGAAGCCTATCGTGCGGCGTAGCGCGCCGCCTGCGGGGGTCTGATTACCGGGCCAGCACCGATTGCGGCAGGCGCAGGCCCTTGATAAATCGGGCCACGGCGCCGGGTGCTGATTCCGAAGTCGAGCGCTCAATCAGCTCGACAATGGCGCTGCCGATTACCGCGGCATCCGCGAACTCCGCCACCTGGGCGACGTGCTCCGCGTTACTGATGCCGAACCCCACGGCTACCGGCAGCTTGCTCCATCGCCGGATGCGGCCCACCAATGAGGCGGCGTCGGAGGTCATGGATTGCTGCTTGCCGGTAACACCTACGCGGGAGATGGCGTAGACAAAGCCGCGCGAGTGCTCGGCAATAGCCTTGAGGCGCTCGTCGGGACTGGTGGGCGCGGCCAGAAAGATCGGCGCCAGCCCCACTCTGCCCAGTTCGGCCAGATATTCCTCCGCCTCTTCCACGATCATGTCTGTGGCCAGCACGCCATCCACGCCGGCGGCAGCCGCATCGTCGGCGAATTTCTTCAGGCCGTAGCGGAAGATCGGATTAAGGTAGCTGAAGATCACCAGACCGGCGGCGGGGCGCTGGGCGCGAATCTCGGCGGCCAACTGGATCACGCTGCGCAGGCTGGTTCCCCGCTCCAGGGAGCGTTCGCTGGCGCGCTGAATCACTGGGCCGTCGGCCAGCGGGTCGCTGAAGGGAACACCCAGTTCGAGAACGTCGGCGCCGGCGTCGATGGCTTCCAAGGCAATGGCGCGCGTGGCCTCCAGCGACGGATCGCCAGCAGTCAGATAGACCACCAATCCCGGCTTTTTGTCGAATCGTATCGCCATCTGCTATCCGTCATCCTGAGCGCTTCATGAACCTGTGGTTCACTCTTGCGGATGAAAATCAGTCTTCGCTCCACCAACAACTTGTCATCCTGAGCGAGCAAAGCGAGTCGAAGAACCTGCTTTTCATCCTTCGGCTGCCAAGCGCTACAGCTTCAATTCCTGGGCCAGGATACCCATATCCTTGTCCCCGCGTCCGCTCAAGTTCACTACCAGTATGTCACGGGGATCCATCGTGGGAGCAAGGCGCAAGGCCTCGGCCACGGCGTGGGCGCTCTCCAGAGCGGGCAGAATTCCCTCGGTGCGGGCCAGCCGTACTACCGCCTCCAGAGCCGCTGCATCATCCTGTGAGACGTACTCGGCGCGCTTGGAGTCGTGCAGCATGGCGTGCTCGGGACCGACCGAGGCGTAATCCAGACCCGCCGAAACCGAGTGGGTCAGCGCGATCTGTCCGTTTTCGTCCTGCAATACATAGGAGTACGTCCCTTGCAGCACTCCCGGCTCACCGCCCTCAAAGCGGGCCGCATGCTCCCCTAGCAGCTTGCCGCGTCCGCCGGCCTCGACGCCGATCAGCCGCACCTCGCGATCCTGAAGAAAATCGTAAAACGCGCCGATGGCGTTCGATCCGCCGCCCACACAGGCAATGATGGCGGTAGGCAGGCGGCCTTCCCGCTCCAGAATCTGCTGCTTCATCTCCTTGCCGATGACGCGCTGGAAGTCGCGCACCATAGTGGGGTAGGGATGAGCGCCCAGCGCGCTGCCAAGCAGATAATAAGTGCTGCGGACGTTGGTGACCCAGTCCCTCATGGCCTCACTGATGGCGTCCTTCAGGGTCTTGGAGCCCGACGAAACCCCCCGCACTTCGGCCCCCAGCAGCCGCATGCGCAACACGTTCAGCTCCTGACGGGCCATATCCACTTCGCCCATATAGACCACGCACTCCATGCCCAACAGGGCGCAGACGGTGGCCGAGGCCACCCCGTGCTGGCCAGCGCCGGTCTCGGCGATGATGCGATGCTTGCCCATGCGCTTGGCCAAAAGTGCCTGGCCCAGGGCGTTATTGATCTTGTGCGCGCCGGTGTGCAGCAAGTCTTCGCGCTTCAGATAGATCTTGGCCCCGCCCAACTGCTCGCTCAGCCGCTTGCAGTAGTAGAGCGGCGTGGGACGGCCAGCAAAGTTGGCCAGCAGATCGGCCAGCTCGGCCTGAAATGCGGCGTCGGCCTTGGCCTTCTCATATTCCTGCTCCAGTTCAACCAGCGCGGCCATCAGCGTCTCCGGCACGTAACGGCCGCCATAGACGCCGAAGCGCCCAGGGCGCGATTCGGATGGAACTGCGGGAAGTATTATCGATGCCATTGGGGCTCCTCTGTGCACTCGCCCGTGAAAGGGAGGGAACACTTCAGTGTACAAGGCGCACCACTGACCTAAATATTATTGCGGTTTCCGCAATTCGTGCTGCGGATGGCGTAACCTTCCGTGATTCGCACGAATCTGAGGACCATTGCGCCTTGGTCTTTGCTTAGGGCCTGTTCACACTACCCCGGTGGGCGGCGACGGGAGCCAATTTTCACCAGATCGAGAAGTGAGGAGCGACGGATACCGGGCGTATCCTAGCGACGATGGACGAAGAGATGGGGAAAATTGGCCCGTCCCTTCGGGCTGCGGCGAAAATCGGGCCCAGGTGCCACATGCGCTCGATATTCTGCACAGATCGCGAATAGGCGGACCGCCCGCGAAGGCGCCGAGTTGCGGGAATCTGGGAAGAATCAGCAAACTGCCGCCGCGCCTGAGCCCCGCGCGCAAGCGCCTACTCGTAGTAGGTCGCAGTAGTGGTGTCCGTCTCCCAGATAGTGCAATCCTTGACCCGCACCCGACCGGCGGTCATCTCCGCGAGCTGTACATTGGTCTGCTGGTAAAAATAGCGGGCCAGGTTCTCGGCGGAGGGATTGAGCACCGTAAAGGGCTCCAGATCGTTGAGCATCTGGTGGTCGATGCGGTCGATCACCGGGTGCATCACGTGCTTGAGCAGCTTGAAGTCCAGCAACATGCCAGTCTCGTCCAGCTCGGCGCCAGCCAGCGTGACCCGCACCTTGTAGTTGTGCCCGTGCGGATTCTCGCACTTGCCCCGGTAGTTGCGCAGGTAGTGGCCGGAGGAGAAACCTGCCTCCACGGTGACTTCAAACATCGGCGTTGTCGGGTCCAATACGGGGAAGTGTCCCAGGCTTCATTCTAGTTGGTTTTGCCTGTCGGCGCTGGCCGCCCCTGTCTTTCGATCCTCTGCGCAGAAACCAGCGCGCCGGAACTTTCCCGGCGCGCCACTTTGCTCTGGCGGAAAGCCACTGCCTACTCGTGTTCGTAGAAGCGGAAGAAAAGCGCCGGCTTGGCCACCGGTTCCACGCGCGCCACCACCTCGGCCGCCTGTTTGTCGGTCAGGGGTGTGAAATCGCGGGCCAGTTGCACATTCTCTTCCAACTGGGCGATGTTGTCGCAACCGATAATGACGGTGCTCACCGGCCGCGAGAGAACATAATACATGGCCTCGCGGATAGAGAGCGTGCCCGGCGTCGGCGCCTGCACCACCATGCCCTCCCAGGAGTGCTTTTGCTGCTCAATCGGAGGCGGATTCCAGGTGGTCAGAAGACGGCCGCGGCCGGGAATCTTCATGCCGATGATGCCCATCTGCTTTTCCACTGCCAGCGGCAGCAAATCGGCGTTGAAGCTGTAGTGGTGAGGGTCGGCAGCGCTGATGGCCATCAGAATTGTGTCAAAGGGGTAGCGGTGGATACACTCCATCAGCGCGTCGGGGCGATAGTGGCCGGTAACCCCCAGATGGCGTACCACCTTCTGCTCCTTCATCTCCAGCAGCGCCTCCATGGCTCCGCCTTTGGCGAAGACCGCCTCCACGTTGCCTTGGATGCCGATGTCGTGCAATTGCCACAGGTCGATGTGGTCGGTCTGCAACAGGTTGAGCGACTTCTCGATCATGCGCAGGGAGCCGTCGCGAGTACGCTCCTTGGTCTTGGTGGCCAGAAAGGCCTGCTGGCGGCGCTTGGCCATCACCTTGCCCACGTACTGTTCGCTCCAGCGCTCCGGACCGCCATAGATCGACGAGGTGTCGATGTAGTTGACGCCCAGATCCAGAGCCCGCTCGATGATGGGTACGGCCACATCGAAGTTGTTGGGCCGCTCCAGCGCCGCCTGACCGCCCAGGGAGAAGATGCCAACCTTATAGCCGGTCTTGCCCAAGTTGCGGGTGGGCATGGCGGTGGGGGTTTTGGGGTTGGAGGGAAGGGCGGGGAGAACCTTCGGCGTGTCGGCGGCCAGCGTCGCCGGCGCCAGTAATGCGGCGGTAACCGCTCCACCCGCCTTCAGAAATTCACGGCGGCCCGGCATACGGGCCAACTGCTTCTCGCTCATGGAGACCTCCTGGGGAAACTGCACGGGGAACTGCGCTGGCAGCGGAACTTGGACAAAAGCGGTCCGCCCGCCCGCGCTGCCCCATGCTACTCCTGCCCACGGCGCTTTGAAAAGACGAAAATTGACAACAAAAACGTTTGAGTGAACTCGAAGTCCTACCGCGCTGACCCCCCGGCGCTCTCCGCCTCTGGCGATTTTTTCGCCCCGGCAGCCAAAAAACCCGCTTTTGCTGTAGCATCGTGGACGAACGATGCGCCAGGACTTCTCGTTGCCTACTGCTTCTTCCTGAATCCGGATAGTTTACCGCTCTTTTCCGAAGGGAAGAGCAAGCCCCGGGAGGGCCGTGTGCGGCGGCTCCGAATCGCCTCAGCGGCGAATGGAACCAGCTACGCAGGGCGGCAAGCGACGCATCGCCGACGGGTACAAACGATGGCCGAAATACCCTATTCTCGATGGAGTCCCCTGCGCAGCGCGCCCAACCTGCTGACCCTGCTGCGCATCTGCCTGGCGCCGTTTCTGGTGACTGCAATCCTGGAAGATCGCTACGCCCTGGCCTTGGGACTCTTTATCGCCGCCGGACTCACCGATGCACTGGACGGCGCGGCGGCGCGGCTGCTCCGCCAGCGCACCATGCTCGGCCAATATCTCGACCCGGTGGCCGACAAACTGCTGCTCAGTACGCTCTTTCTGGTGCTCACCCATAAGAACCTGATTCCCGCACGGGTGACGGTGCTGGTCTTCGGACGCGATCTCGGCATCCTGGTGGTGGCAGCGATTCTCTATGCCGCCGCGGGGCGGCGGGAGTTTGGCCCCAGCCTGCTGGGCAAAGCCAACACCACCGTGCAGATTCTTGCCGTGGCCGCGGTGCTGCTGCATCAACTCACGACCGCGCCCGGTATTGCCGATCTGCGCTGGCTGGCGCTTAACGCCACCATGTTGCTAACCGTGCTCTCCGGGCTGCAATATTCCTGGACCGCTGCGCGGCGCGTGGCCCCGCAGCCCAATGGGATTCATCCGCCCAAGGGTTGATCCCCAGCCGGGTATCCAAACGGAAAGAAGCCCGGCCAAGACCCATCCCTCCGCACCTTCCGTACGGTTCCCGCGCCATCGGGTTAAGCGTCCTAAGACACCCTCTTGCCCGTCGCTTCAGTCGCTGTCGATGGCTCCCTCGGGGACCACGCTCTCTTCAATTTCCATGTCGCGAAACTCTTCCGAGTCAAAAACTTCGCCACACTCGAGGCATTCGACAAACTCGCTGTCTTCGTGCCGGGAGACAATACGCACCTTGGGGTGTTTGCAGAGGATCGGCATCTCTTCGAAATCGCTTTGGATTTGCTGCTCTTTCCGCCCGATTGTAGCGATCTTTTGCGGAATTTGGAACCGCTATTTCATCTCTTTTCGCCCAAATTATCAGTTTTTGCACAAAATGATACGGCCCTCCCAGCGTGGGCTTGTAATCCCGACAGAAACGGTCGTATACTGAATGCGGACTGAAGAAGTCGGATATCCATGCTCAAACTCACCAAAAAAGCGGACTACGGACTGATCGCGCTGAAGTACCTGGCCGAGCATCCGGAAAAACCGGCCCTCAGCGCCAAGGATGTCGCCGATACCTACGGCATTCCCGCGCAGTTGCTGGCCAAGATCTTGCAGCAACTGACCAAGGCGGGGCTACTGCGCTCCCATGCCGGCATGAATGGCGGCTATGCGCTGGCTCGTCCGGCGGCGTCAATCTCTGCCTTCGAGGTGATTCTGGCCATCGACGGGCCGCTTTTCATCACTTCTTGCACCAAGGGTGCCAGGGGCTGCGAACTGACCGGGAGTTGCACCGTCAAGGAGCCTCTGGCGCGGGTCAACGAGACCATCGCCGGAGTGCTGAAGAGCATCAGCATTCAGGATCTTGCGGAACAGCACGCGGCGGCGCCGATGGCCGAAACACTGATCGCGCTGAAATAGGGATTCTCCCACAGGCCCGCTTCCCCGGGCCGGGAGAAGGAATGAGCAGACGGAGGATCGAGATGGACAAGATGAACAAGGTTTCAAGCCAGATTGCAGTTCCCGCCGGTGTAAACCTGCCGATTTACATGGATAACCACGCCACCACTCCCCTGGATCCCAGGGTGCTGGAGGCCATGATGCCTTATTTCACCGGCAAATTCGGCAACGCCGCCAGCCGCAATCATTCCTTTGGCTGGGAAGCGGAGCAGGCGGTGGAAGCCGCCCGCGAGCAGATCGCGCAACTGATCGGCGCCTCGGCCAAAGAAATCGTCTTCACCTCCGGCGCCACCGAGAGCGACAACCTGGCCCTCAAGGGCGTGGCCGAGATGTACCGCGAGCGCGGTAACCACATCGTCACCCAGGTGACCGAGCACAAAGCCATTCTCGATTCCTGTAAACGCCTGGAGAAGCAGGGCTATCGCATTACCTATCTGCCGGTGAAGGCGGATGGGCTGATCGATATGGACGATCTGCACCGCGCCATCGACGACAAGACCATTTTGGTCTCGATCATGTCGGCCAATAACGAAATCGGCGTCTTGCAGCCCATTGCCGAGATCGGCAAGCTCTGCCATGAGCGTGGCGTTCTCTTTCATACCGACGGAGTGCAGTCGCTGGGCAAGGTTCCTCTCGATGTGCAAGCCGACAACATCGACCTGCTCTCCATCTCCGGCCACAAGATTTACGGCCCCAAGGGCGTGGGCGCGCTGTATGTGCGGCGGCGCAATCCCCGCGTGCAGATCGCCGCACAGATCGACGGCGGCGGCCATGAGCGCGGCATGAGGTCCGGAACCTTGAACGTTCCCGGCATCGTGGGCCTGGGCAAGGCCTGCCAACTGGCCAAGGCGGAGATGAAGGATGAAGCCAGCCGGCTGCGAGGCTTGCGCGACCGCCTGAAGAGCAAGCTCGAAGCCGAATTGGACTACGTGCACGTGAACGGTTCCATGGAGCATCATCTGCCCGGCAATCTGAACATGAGCTTTGTTTATGTCGAGGGCGAGTCGCTCTTGATGGGCATCAACGACGTGGCGGTTTCCAGCGGCTCGGCCTGCACCTCGGCCACCTTGGAGCCATCCTATGTTTTGAAGGCTCTGGGACTGGGCGACGATGTGGCGCACAGTTCTATCCGCTTTGGTTTGGGCCGCTTCAACACCCAGGCCGAGGTGGATTACGTGGCCGCCAAGGTGATCGACGTGGTCAAGAAGCTGCGCGAGCTTTCCCCGCTCTACGAGATGGTGAAGGACGGCATCGACTTGACCAAGATCGAGTGGGCGGCGCACTGAGAAAAGACCGCTAACAGCAAACAGCTTGCAGCTAACAGTGAACGGTCATTCACGACTTCGGATGCGGGCTTCAGGATTTAGAAACTGTCCGCTGTTAGCTGTTCACTGACAACTGTTTTTCCGCGGCTTCCCCCGCAGGAGGATTGAGACACATGGCATACAGCGATCAGGTCATCGACCACTACAACAACCCCCGCAACGTGGGCACGCTGGACAAGGCTTCCGACGAAGTCGGCACCGGTCTGGTGGGCGCGCCGGAGTGTGGCGACGTGATGCGCCTGCAGATCCGGGTTAACCCGGAGACGCAGGTCATCGAAGAGGCCAAGTTCAAGACCTTTGGCTGCGGCTCGGCCATCGCTAGCTCCTCGCTGGCCACGGAGTGGATCAAGGGGCGCACGGTGAACGATGCCCTGGAGATCAAGAACACCGACATCGTCAAGGAACTCTCGCTGCCCCCGGTCAAGATTCACTGCTCGGTGCTGGCCGAGGACGCCATCCGCGCCGCCATCGGTGACTGGAAAAAGAAGAACGGCGCCGCCGTGCTGGCTGAAGCCGTCGCGCAGTAACCGGAAAGAGAGGGTGCTATGTCGAACCTGGCAACGATCGCAAACCCATCCGAATCCTTCGTCCTGCCCGCCCCGGCGGCCAACGCGGCTCCCACTCAAGGAGGCCTGCAGGTGACCGAGCGGGCGCTCCGGCGCATCCGCTTGGCCATGGCCAAGGAGGGCGTTTCGACCACCGAGGGCGGTTTGCGCCTGGGCGTTATGGGCGGCGGCTGCTCCGGGCTCTCTTATTCGGTAAAATTCGATACCCAGCCCCGCGAGCGTGATCGTATCTATGAGTTCGACGGGGTACGGGTCTTCGTCGATCCCAAATCGTTTCTCTACCTGCACGGCATGACGCTCGATTACGAAGAGACGTTGATGCGGCAGGGCTTCAACTTCATCAACCCGAACTCGACGCGCTCCTGCGGTTGCGGCTCGTCGTTTTCGTCGTGAACAGGGATCAGGAATCAGAAAACGGTAAGCAGCAATCGGCTTTTTCCTCTCGGTGGATTGCTGCTTCCCGCTCCTTGCAAACCGTTCCTGTTCGCTGTTCCCTGATCCCTGAAAGCTCTCTTATGCTGAATGTTCTGCACGATGCGGTTCCGGTAGCTTGTTGGTCGTGTTCCATTGGCCACAACGACTCCACCCTTTTCTGCCCCCATTGCAGCAAGATTCAACCACCGCCCGGGGGCGATTATTTTTCCGTCTTCAGCCTGGAACCGCGGCTCGATCTCGACCTGAAGGCGCTGGAAGACGAGTTTCACCGTCTCAGCCGCAAGCTGCATCCCGACCGCTTTGCCCGCGCTCTGGACAACGAGAAGCAGTGGAGCCTGGCCGATACGGCGCTGCTCAACGACGCCTATCGCACCTTGAAAGATCCGCTGAGGCGCACCGAATACCTGCTCAAGCTGCTGGGCAATGGCGGTTTGGCCGGCTCCGATAGCAAAGCGCAGAAAGGCGCCGGAGCGCCCGCCGACCTGCTGGAAGAGGCCTTCGAGCTGAACATGCAGTTGGAAGAGATGCGCTTTGCGCGCCAGGCGGGCGCCGAAGATCCCCAGCTGCTGGCCAGCCTGGATGAAGCCAAAAAGAAGTTTACCGCGCTGCTGCAAGCCGTGGACCGCGATCTGCGTGCCTGCTGGACAGCGTGGGATGGTGGCGACGCTGCCCTGCGGCGCACCGAACAAAAGAAGATGGTGGCGTTGCTGGACCGGCGGCGTTATCTGAGCAATCTGGTTCGCGATGTCAATGAAGTGATGGGAGCTTAAGGAACGCATGGCGGAAGGACGCGTAGTCGGCATCGATCTGGGAACCACCAACTCCCTGATCGCTTACATGGAGGGCGAGACGCCGGTAGTGATTCCCGGCGCTGACGGAACCAACCTGGTGCCGTCGGTGGTCGCCTTGGACCCAATCCCTGTACCTATTCCCGCCGATGGCTTTAGGCCAACCATCACCGTGGGCAATACCGCGCGGCGCGCACTGCTGGAGACTCCGGAGCGTGTGGTTTACTCCGTCAAGCGGCTCATGGGCCGCGGCCTGGAAGAGATTCAGGAAGAGCTGAAGCTCTTTCCCTTCCACCTGGCCGAGGACGCCCAAGACGGCCCTCCCGATCCCCATGAAGTCCCGCGCATTCAGTTGGGCGAGATGCGCTTCACCCCGCCGGAGATCTCCGCCTACGTGCTGCGCCAGCTCAAACGCAATGCCGAGCGCTACTTCGGCGCGGCGGTGTCGCAGGCGGTGATTACCGTTCCCGCCTACTTCAACGACGCCCAGCGTCAAGCCACCAAGGATGCCGGGCGCATGGCCGGCCTGGAAGTCCTGCGCCTGGTCAACGAACCCACCGCCGCCGCCCTGGCCTATGGGCTGGACCGCGCCAAGGAAGGCACCATTGCCGTCTACGATCTGGGCGGCGGCACCTTCGACATCTCCATTCTCAAACTGCGTGACGGCATCTTCGAGGTGCAATCCACCAACGGCGATACCCACCTGGGCGGCGACGACATCGATAACCTGCTCATCGCCATCGCCCTGGGCGAGATCTTTGCCGAGCACGGTGTGGACCTGCGCCCCTATCCCGGCGCGGTGCAAAAGGTGCGCAAGGCGGCCATCGAGGCCAAAATTCTGCTCTCCAGCCAGGAGGAAGCGCGCTTCGACATCGAACTGCCCAACGGCGACCGCTATCAGCGGGAGATTCCCCGCGAAGTCTTCGAGATGCTCATCGAGCCGATCCTCGAACGCACCGCCGGCCCCTGCAAACAGGCGCTGATCGACGCCGGCATTACCTCCGAGCAGATCGACGAGGTAGTGCTAGTGGGTGGATCGACGCGCATTCCAGCGGTACGCGAATTGGTCGACGATCTCTTCCAGCTTGGCGCGCGCGGCAAGAAGCCGCATACCGAATTGAATCCCGATGAAGTGGTAGCCTTGGGCGCCGCTGTGCAGGCCGGCATTCTGGCCGGCTCGTCGCAAACCACCGACGAGATGCTGCTGCTCGATGTGACCCCGCTCTCACTGGGTATCGAGGCCCTGGGCGGCACCGTAGCGCGCATCATTCAGCGCAACTCGACCATCCCCGCCTCGGCTACCGAGCACTTTACTACTGGCGTCGACGGCCAGACCAGCGTCGCCATTCACGTGGTACAGGGCGAGCGCGAACTGGCCTCCGACTGCCGTTCGCTGGCCCGCTTCGACCTCAAGGGCATTCCCCCCATGAGCGCCGGGCTGCCCCGCGTCGAAGTCAAATTCCTCATTGACGCCGACGGCATTCTCAACGTAACCGCCCGCGAGCAGCGTAGCGGCACCGAGGCCCAAATCGAAGTCAAGGCAACCTATGGTTTGACCGACGAGCAGGTCGAGAGCATGATTCTCGATTCCTTCGACAACGCCGAAGCGGACTTCGCCAAACGGCTCCTGATCGAAGCCCGCAACGAAGCCGCGACAATTCTGGCTGCCGTCGAACGCGCTCCGCAAAGCCCGGCCTGGGCGCAGTTGGCGGAAGACGAAAAGACCAAAGTCGCCGTCGCCCGCGATTACCTCAACACCAAAATGCAGGGCGACGATCCCGAAGCGATTCGCGAGGCGGTGCAGATCCTCGACTTGGCCACGCGCCGCTTTGCCGAATTGATGATGGAAGTCGCTGTCTCCAGCGCCATCGGCGGCAAAACCATGGAAGCAGCCAGCGAAGAAATGGGCCAAGACATCGCCGCCCCCCATGCCATGGCTCCGGCAGAATTCAAGTAGCAGTTGGGATTGGCGTTGCTATTGATCCGGCTGAATGTAATACGGCAAATGAGGGTGCCCCACACTAACTGCGAGGTTGTTCTTGCAGCTAGGGCATTTTCAGAGATGTTGTAAGGTGAAACCACTAGGCCAAGGCGGCGCGACCATCAGGGTGCGACGACCTTCAGGGAGCGATGACCATCAGGGAGCGATGACCTTCAGATAACTTTGGCGATCCCGCAGTATCGCTGAAAATGCCCCTGGGATGGGATGCAACCTCGCCATTCAATCTGGCCGCATCGATAGATTTCAATCTTCCCGCCCCGTAGATGCGAAACGAACCATGTAGCCTGCAATGTGAGGACGGAACCATGAACGAGACCAATGAGCAAAGCATCCCCGCGGAGAAACTGGTCACCGTTACCTTCCAGCCGGAAGGCCGCACGGTGGAGTTCGAGTTCGGTAAACTGCCCTACCAGCGCCACGGCCAACCCATGTCGTTTCTGGATGTGGCGGAGAACTTCGACGTTTTCCTGGACCACGCCTGCGGCGGTGCCTGCGCCTGTTCCACCTGCCATGTTCTGATCAAATCCGGCGCCAGCGGTCTTTCCGAGGCCGAGGACGACGAACTTGACCGTCTGGATATGGCCGCCGATCAGCAGTTGAACTCCCGCTTGGGTTGCCAGGCCGTTATCACCCGTCCCGGCGAATACGTGGTCGAGATTCCCTCCTGGAATCGCAACTACGTCTCCGAAGGCAAGCCGCTGATTCTGGCCGAGCCGAAGTAACCTGCTCTTTCAACCGTTATCCACAGCAGCCCGATTCGCCGAGCCGAATTACGGCGGGGATGCCCCCCCACCAGGTTCCGTGCCCTGTCATCCTGAGCGGAGCGTAACGAAGTCGAAGGAGCCGCGTTTCCCCCTCGCTGCCCCACTCACTCCTGAAAGGAAAGAACAATGCCACCTGAGATTCATTGGACCGACGCCGAAGAGATCGGCATTCAGCTTCAGGAAAAGTTCCCCGCACTCGATCCGCTCACCGTGCGCTTCACCGATTTGCACCGCTTCGTCATCGAGCTGGAAGGCTTTGCCGACGATCCGCAGAAGTCCAGCGAGGGTCGGTTGGAGGCCATCCAGATGGCTTGGCACGAAGAGTTCGAAGACGCGCAGGGCTAATCTCGCTCTCCGCGCCGCGCGGCTTCTCCATCATCCTCTGTCTCCCCAGCGCTCTCCGGAGCGGCGTTCGCTCCAGCCAAAAGCCCCTTCGAAGTGCTGAAATTCCCTGGCATGGCCGGCAATCAGATAGACCGAGAGAATGTCGAAGCGCACCGGCGGCGGCGTTTCTCCTGGCAGCTTCTGAAGATACATGCGAGCCAGGCGGCGCAGGGTGGCGCGCTTGTCGGCATCGACGGCGACCTCGGCGGCATGGGCGTCGTGAGCAGTTCGGGTCTTCACTTCGATAAAGCACAACTGCTGCCCCTGCCAGGCAACCAGATCCAGGTCGCCGGGCTGGCTGCTGGAACCCCACCGCCGCGCCACAACCGCATAGCCTTTGCGCCGAAGATAAAAGTAAGCTGCGGATTCGCCTTCGACGCCCGTCAGCAGATGGGCAGGGAGGGCCGCAAGCCGCCCCTTGCCCAGCCGGCGCAGGAGGGCCAGCAGCTTTTCCAGGCCGTGAAGACGCATTCGTTCAAACAAGCTCATCTTCGGCTGCCAGATGTAGAGGTGTGCCCGTTTGCGGAACCGGCAAAACAGAATCACGCCGGCCATCCGCCCAATTCATCTGAAATCTTACCTTAAAGTGTACAATCCGCAGGTTTTTTCTTGGATTTCCTAACCCAAATCTCCACTTTGACGATGAGTATCTTAAGAGTGGAGGAAGGATTCGGCATGTCTCAAGGTATTTTCGGTGGATTGTTTTCACCTCGCGGCTCTCATTCTATGCAGGCTACAGAAGTTCTCGACGCGCCTCCCGAGGCGGAAACGGGTTCGGAAGCGGACCGCTTTTTTGAGTTCGCATTGGATGCAATGCCTTGCAATGCAATGTTTTGCGACCGCGATCTGATCTTGCGCTATCTCAACCGCGCCTCTCTGAAGACGCTGCGGTCGCTACAGCAATACCTGCCCGTCCCGGTGGAGCGGATCGTGGGCAATTCGATTCATATCTTTCATAGGTCGCCTGCCAATATCGACCGGATTCTGGCCGCCAAGCAACATTCGGCGAGGCATCAACTGCCGCACAAGGCGACCATTGCACTGGGCCCGGTGATGCTGGACCTGAACGTCGAGCCCATGACCGATGAGCAGGGCGAATACGTGGGCGCGGTGGTGATGTGGGGTATCAGCACCCAACAGACATTGGATGCCTTGCGCCAGGCGCAGGAGGCGCAGCGCAACGACATCGAGCATCTCAACGGCAACATCCAGATGGTGGCCACCGCAACCCAGCAGATTCAGGCCAGCATCGGCGAAATTGCCCAAAATGCGCAGAAGATCTCCACTGCCGCCGGGCACTCGCGCGAAGCCAGCGAAGAGAGCAAGTCGACCATCGAGAGGCTGCGCTCCTCCAGCAGCGGAGTGGCCAAGGTGGCGGATTTGATCGCCTCTATCGCCACCCAGACCAGCGTCCTGGCGCTGAACGCCAACATCGAAGCAGCTCGTGCCGGCATCCACGGCAAAGGCTTTGCCGTGGTCGCCAGCGAAGTGCGCAAACTCGCCGAGCAGACCGCGGCGGCCACCGGCGAGATCCAGAAAAAGGTCTCTGCGATAGGCGGCGACATCAATAATGCCGTGGCTACGATTGATCGCATCGTCCAACAAACCGACGATCTCTCGGGACTCTCGCTGCAACTGGCCAGCGCCTCGGAAGAACAGCACCTGGCCACCCAGGAGATGGCGCACAACCTGGAACGCGCCGCCTTCCGTGCCGCGGAGATTGCCAAAATGCGCATCGACGAAAAGGTATTCTAGGGCCTGTGCGGCAACGGATGGAATGAAGTCAAAAAGGGACGGGCAGGCCGGCTGCATATCCAGCCTGCCCGTCCTTTTTGCATCTTGATCCGAAGCTACTGATCCGGCCAGAAAGCAATGCGATAAATGCGGGTTCCCCACCCTCGACGCGTGCTTTACGTCGAGGGTGGGAAATCACCAATCTCAACTGTGCCTCATTCATAAGGAGTGAGCGCGGCGATTCGAAGGATCTGCTTTTTCTCTCCTGTTTCCGGGATACAACACAAAGCACCAAATCGTCATCTCGCCGGGTCAAGCCACACCGCTGCCTGCCAATCGCCAAGCAAGAACCGGGATGCGCCCGCTGGTCGCGGCGTCTACGATGGATTCATTCCCATGACCAACGCCGACAGCTCGACCAACCTCCGCCCAAGCGCCTCCAGAGCTTCCATCCTGCTGGCCTTTGCCAGCGTTTACTTTTTCTGGGGATCGACGTATACGGCGATCCGCATCGGCGCCGCCGACCTGCCCGCACTGCTACTCTCCGGGACGCGCTTCGTGGCCGCCGGCGCACTGCTGCTGACCTGGTGTGCCTGGCGCGGCCTGCGTATTCTCTGGCCGCCCCGCGAGATGTTGATCCTGGGCGTGGTGGGAGTGCTGCTCCTGGGCGGCGGCAATGTCGGTCTGGTCTACGCCGAACGCACTGTTCCCAGCGGCCTGGCCTCGCTGGCACTGGCCGTCATGCCGCTCTATATCGCCCTCATCGAGATCTTTCTGCCCGGCGGAGAGCCCCTGCCCCGGCGCGGCTGGATGGGCATTTTTATTGGCTTTGTCGGACTCGCGGCCTTGCTCTGGCCTTCGCTCCACCTGGGCTTGCACGGCGACCTCACGCTGCTGCTGGCCATCGGCGCATTGCTGGGCGGCGCTTTCAGTTGGGCGGTGGGCAGCATCTACTCCCGACGCGCGCGCCTGGCGGTCAACAGCTTGGTTGCCGCCAGTTGGCAGATGCTGATCGCCGGCCTTCTCTGCCTGGGACTGGGCACCCTGCTGGGCCAGTGGAAGGACTTCCACCTGACCCCCAGCGCCGCCGGTTCGCTGGCCTACCTCATCACCGGCGGCTCGCTGCTGGGCTATACTGGGTTTGTCTATCTGATCGAGCACGTGCCGGTGGCTAAGGTCGCTTCGTACTCCTATGTCAACCCCATGGTCGCCGTACTGCTGGGCATCGTCTTCTTGCACGAACGGCCCGAGCGCGCCGAGTTCCTGGGCATGGCGCTGATCGTCGTTGCCGTCTTCCTGCTCACCACTTCACGGGTCACAAAAAAGCCCCAGCCCTTTGAAGAGCTGGAGCAGTTGCCGGCGGAATAGAAGCTACTTGTTCTCTTTTGGCGCTGTTTCGGAGGGGGTGACAACGCTAAAGGCGCTGGCAGGAACCATCTCGGAATCGCCGCCGCTCGCCAGATGAATATGCGTGTGCTCAAACGCCTTTTGCGCCGCTTCGTCCTTGCAGAATGCATTCCAGGTGACCACCCCCTGGGGCAATACTGCAATCACTTTCTCCAGGATCTCCACATCGTCGGGATGATCGATCTTAGCGGCCTTCGCACGCATCACCCAGAAACTGAGACCATGGATTGAATAGGCTCCGTATTCCGTGTCGCTTAGACGATTCTGCTTTTTGACGGCAGAAACCGTGTCTGTCGCGTAGGTTACCAAATCCGGCGTATGGCCGAGGCACTGCGATGTCTGACCAATCACCGAAAAACTGGATGCAGGCGCGCCCAGCCTTGCCTGGAAAAGGCGTTGCACACAGTTTTTGCGCGACTCGCTCTCCAACTTCATGACCGGCAATGCGGGGCTCAAATCCGTGACTACCCAATCCGAGGGATAGACAAGGTCGAAACCCCAATCGCTAGCGAAGGCGTGAGAGACGGCCAACGTTGCCGGGGTCTTCTCGTTCGGGGGCACCGGACTGAGTGTTTGCGCCTGGAACACCGCGGTTCCCAGGATCAGAGTTGTAAATATAGAAAGGTATTTCATGGTCTGGAGTGTAGCACAGAGCATTCCCCTGGCAGAGAAGAACTCCTGCGGGCAGTCTGAGTCGCCGCCGGACTCAGACGCTGCAGCGTTGGCCCTCAATTGCGCGCTGCCTCACTTCAATAGCAGCGCGAAGACCGCCGAAACGATGCCCCCCAGCGAGAAGGCCATGCCGAAGTACCAGTAGGCGCGGCGGCGGGTGAGCAGGGTGACCGAGGTGATCACCAGGCCGATCTCGAGCAACGCCTCGCCCAGATCGAAGAACTTGGCCTTATGCTCGTCCAGCTTCACTTCGTTCTCCAGCGCCTGGGCCTCTTTCATCTCTTCCTTCAGATCCTCGGCCCACTTCTCCTGGTGGTCGGCGAGACCTTTGGCCATCTTCCTGGCTCCGTTCTGATCGGCCACCGCAACCACGCCGAGCATGTCGGAGATCAGCGACGAGTCATAGGCACGGATCTTCTTGGCTTGATACTCATTCCAGGTATCGCTGGCCTTGGCCTGGTTCAATACCGCCTCGGTATGGGTGCGATGTCCCAACACGGTGGTGATGGCCACCAGTACGGCAAGTACCGTCATGGTAAGAGCAACCGAACGCATCGTTGAATCGTGCGCGCCGTGCTCGGCGTGTTCCTGTAGTTCTTGCGCTTCGTTGGCTTCCATGGAGGAAGAATCTCCTATCTACAATTGAGGCCCCTTGTGGGACGATCCCACCTGCAAGAGTATCGGGCTGTTTGGCTGAAAACAGTCTATCGCGAATCCTGGCAAAGTTGTTTCTGCGCCTCTCTTGCAGTGTGGTTCCCGGCCTGCGCTATCGTGAGGCGCGCTTTCATGGTGGCTTCACGGATGTGCGAATGGCCGGGCGGGGAAACACCGGTGCTGCCCAAACACAACGACGGCCCTGCGCTAACAGGGCCGCCATCTCCCCATGCAAGGAGGCATGAGTCATGTTGAAGATTACCATGCGCTTCCGTCTTGCGATCCACTCGCCTTGCGGGTGAATTGCCGCCTTGTTCTACCTCCGGAGGTAGAACAGGAACAGGCCTCTGGTGGTGTGAAGCCCACCGGAAGTCAATCTCATGTTACTCCCATTCCAGTTTTGCGTTACTTCCTTTTCCAGCGCACCCCGTCTTTGGAGTCTTCGATGACCACGCCCATCTCCGCCAGTTGATTGCGGATCTGGTCGGCGCGGGCGAAGTTGCGCTGTTTTTTGGCCTGGGTGCGCTCGGCCACCAGGGCGTCGATGGCCGCATCGGTCAGTCCTTGGCGGGCCAGCAGTTCGGGGGCAACCATGTCCATCTTGCCGGCCAGCTCGGCCCATTCCAGCGCCCGGCGCGTGGGCTCGGCATCGTGGTCTTCAAGCACGCAGAAGACAGCGTCGAAGGCCGCTAGCACGCCCAGGATCGCATCGCGATCCTGGACCAGCAAAAGACCCTGGTCGATGGCGGTGTTGGCGGCACGCACCAGTTCGAAAATGGGCGCGCGCGCCTCGGCGGTATTTAAGTCGTTCGAGAGCGCGGCGATGTACTCGCGGTGCGCCTTTTCCGCCGCGGCCTGCAGGTCGGGGTTCGAGCCCTCGGCGAGAGCCGCTTTGCGCAACCGCTCCCGGAAGGTGCGCAGCCGCTCGATGGCGTTGGTGGCTTCGATCAGCCCGTCGAAGGTGAAGTTGAGCTGGTGGCGATAGGGCACCGAGATCAGCGCCAGGCGGATCGCCGATGCCTTGTAGCCCTTGAGCAGCAGATCGCGCAGCGTATAGAAATTGCCTTCGCTCTTGGACATCTTGCGCCCGTCCACCAACAGGAAGCGCACGTGCATCCAATGGCGGGCAAAGGGCTTTCCCGTCACGCATTCGGACTGCGCGATCTCGTTCTCGTGATGCGGGAACATCAGATCCTCGCCGCCTGCGTGCAAGTCGAAGCTCTCTCCCAGGTATTCCATGGCCATGGCCGAGCACTCGATGTGCCAGCCCGGCCGGCCGCGCCCGATGGCTGTGTCCCACGAAGTCTCGCCCGGCTTGGCAGCCTTCCATAGGGCAAAATCCCGAGCCGAGTCCTTTTCGTACTCGTCCACATCCACCCGCGCCCCGTCTTCCATGCCGGAGAGATCTTTCTTGCTCAGCTTGCCGTACCCCGGGAAGGCCGCCAGCCGGAAGTACCACGACCCGTCCTCGGCCTGGTAGGCGGCACCCTTTTCGGCCAGCCGCTGGATCAGCTCCACCATGCGCTCGATGTGCTCGGTGGCGCGGGCCATCATCTCCGGCTTCTGCACTTGCAGCGATTCCAGATCCTCGAAGAAGGCCTGCTCGAAGCGCGCCGAGTAGTCGCCAATAGTGACGCCGGCAGCCGCTGCGTTGCGGATAATCTTGTCGTCCACGTCGGTGATGTTCATGACGTGGCACAGGGGCGTACCGAGCAGGGTCAGGGTACGGCGGAGCACATCCACTTGCAGGAAAGTGCGGAAGTTGCCGATGTGGCCGAAGTCGTAAACGGTGGGACCGCAGGCATACATGCGCACGGCTTTGCCGTCGGCGGGAAGCAGCTCGTCCTGTTGACCGCTAAGGGTATTGAAGAGGCGGAGAGTCATGGCTTCCCGATCTGCCTTCTTGCGCAGAAAGCGTTTCAAATATGAGGCGTTTTGGCCTTCTCGATTGTAGCAGCGGACCAACCCCAGACCAGCCGAGGCGCAACTCCCGTCTCTCACCCCGCCACTGTCCGTGCGGTAGCTTGAACCGCGATCCCCTTCTGCGCGGCCGCGTGCAGAGCAACAATCAGAACTCCGGCGGGCTTCTTGCCCACGCAATGATAGGAATGGGGCGTGCCGGAGTCGAAATAGGCCGCGTCGCCCGGCCCCAACTGCGACTCCAAATCGCCGTGGCGCAAGAGCAGGTCGCCCTCCAGCACATACAGAAACTCGAAGCCGGGATGCAGGTGCGGCTTGATCTCGATGCCTGTCTCCAAGGGAACGAACTCGGCAAAATAGGGATCCATATCCCGGTCCGGCACCTGGTAGCCCAGACTCTCAAAGTAATAGGCCGGATGTGCTACCCCGCTCTGCGGCAGGCGGACCCGCTCCTTGCGGCGATGAATGCGAAAGACGGAACGCGGCTCGCTCTGAAAAAAATAGGAGAGATCCTTGGAAAAGACCATGGCGATGCGCGCCAGATTGCGCAGCGTGGGAACCACGCGGCCCGTCTCCAACTGAGAGAGAAAACTGGCCGAGAGCCCGGTGTGACGGCCCAGCTCCACCAACCCCATGGACTTCTTCAGCCGCAGCCGTTTGATGCGCTCGCCGATATGCTTCTCGGCTATAAAGCGATCGGTAGTCTCCGGATCCACCTGCGTCTTCTGCAACTCCTCGCTGTGCACCGCCGCCTCACTCAATCAAGCCTCCGGACGTTCACCAACAGGATGCAATGACGAGCGGAATATTGTCCACATCAAAATATTCTACGGTCTGGCAAAAGCAGCCGGCGCCCTTGCCGAGTCTTTTTGACCATCCATATTCGCTCTCTCCCAGATCGCCACGGAAGAGACTGAAAGGCAAAAGCCGCCGCCATAATGAATACTCTATCGATCCAGCCTGTAAATACGGATATTCCCTTCCCATCCTTGCGCTTTTTCTGGCGCAAGGCTGAGAAGCCTCAACACTACTTGAAGGCCGGATCAATAGGAGAGGGCGCGGAAGAGCCAGTAAAGCAGTCCGGAGAGAAGTGCCGCTGCGGGCAGGGTAAAGACCCATCCGGCGGCGATATTGCGCACGGTTGCAAAGCGCAGGCCGCTGCCGTTGGCGGTCATGGTGCCGGCTACGCCGGAGCTGAGAATATGCGTGGTCGAGACCGGCAGGCTCCAGGTATTGGCGGCAAAGATGGTGCCCATGGCCACCAGCCCGGCGCTGGCGCCCTGCGCGTAGGTCAGGTGCTCCTTGCCGATCTTCTCGCCGACGGTAATAACGATGCGCCGCCAGCCCACCATGGTGCCCAGTCCCAAAGCCAAAGCCACGGCCACCTTGACCCAATCGGGAATGAATTTGGTGGCCTTGTCGAGGGTGCCCTTGTAGGTCTTGAGGGTGGCGTTCTCGGCCGGGGTGAAGCCCACCGCGGCATCCTTCTGCAATAGCCGAACCGCCTCGCTGGCCACATACATATCGTTGCGAACGTTGGCCTGGTCCTGCGGGGGAACAGCCTGGAAGGCCTTGTAGAGCGCAACTTCGTGGCATACGTCCTCGACCACCTCGCGCAAGGCGAGAATGGTGTCGGGGCGGAGCTGCTTGGTGCGGATGTAGTCGGTAACCTCGCCGCGGGCGTCTTCGCCCAGAATTCCCTGCCGATCGACGTGGCGATCGAGGATGTGTCCGGTCTGCTCGCTGGCGGTAATGAAGGCCTGAAAGTCATTGGCAGTAACCGCATGGTTGAGGGCATAGGCCGTGGGAACCGTGCCGATCAGGATCAGCATGATCAGCCCCATCCCCTTTTGGCCGTCGTTGGAGCCGTGGAAGTAGCTCACCCCGGAACAGGTCAGAACCATCAGCGCCCGGATGGGGAAGGGTGGAGGCTGAAGATCCTTGGGCGCTTCGAAGAGAGGGCTATGGGCCAGTACACGTGCCAGCAAAAACAGCAGCCACGCGAAGATGGCTCCCACCAGCACAGGAAGCAAAACGCGCAGTAGTGGATGAGATTGTTCCCAAACCGAGCTATAGATACTGCCCGACAAGGCGATCCCGGCAAAGACCATGCCTGCTCCCAAGATGGGGCTGACCCAGGCAGGGAATTTCAACAGCAATTTAAACAGCAGCAAAAGCAAGGCCGCACAGGTAAAACCGACGATGGGCGAGACCACCAGCGCCTTGAGCACCTTGGCCGCCTGCTCCCAGTCCACCCCCGAGGTTCCCGAGCGCGCGTTGAGCAGTTGGTTGGCGATGCCCACGCCCATGATGGAGCCCACCATGGTGTGCGAACTGGAGGCCGGCAAGCCGAACCACCAAGTGCTAAGATTCCACAGAATGGCAGCGATAAGCAGGGCAAAGACCATGGCGAAGCCGGCGCCGGAACTGACCTGCAGAATCAACTCGACGGGCAAGAGCGTGATGATTGCGTAGGCCACCGTGCCAGAGGAGGTCAGTACCCCCGCCAGGTTGCAGATGCCGGACCAGACCACGGCGGTATTGGGCGGCAAGGAATGGGTATAGATGACCGTGGCCACGGCATTGGCGGTATCGTGAAAGCCGTTGACGAACTCGAAGCCCAGAGCGATGAGCAGGGCCAGGCCGAGCAATAAAAAGGGCCAGGCACTGGGCAGGCTCACTGTGCGCAGATCGTTGGCTACATGAAAAACGATGAAACTGAGGCTCCCGGCCAGGGCCAGAGCAAATAGCGCCTTCCCGTTACGGTTGCTGGCCCCGCCGCTGCTGCGGTCCAGCAACGAACTGCCGGTGGGCAGGGCTTCGACAGTCACCGGCATCGGTTCAATCAGGGTCGCCAGATCGGCCATCAGATCTCTCCCCGGTGCGCAGACAAGTTCCGTCGACACCTGGAGTTCCGGTTGATTGATGGACAATGGCGATGTCTAGGGAAACAGCGAAGGGAGAGCTTGTCAAAGCCTTGTAATTTGCCAGATATGCAGGCGTCCATAGAACCCCAACAACCAATTGACCGCACGGTTGTTTCTCCGGCAAGCCACAGACGGCCTTCCGGCTACTACTGATTTTACACCGTATTCACAAAGGGGCCGGGCTGAAGGAGAGAACTTGCATAGCGGCGAGGAACCGAATCAGGAATCGGCGGGGCGCATTGATCTCTCTCGGCATTCTTCCACTACGTGTTTGGTGGCCTCCAACTGCCTGGCAAGCTCAGAATACGGCTTGGCCTTTTGCAGCAGTTCCGCCCATAAGCTTCCCCGGGAATCCCACCCTGCTCGTATGCTGTTTCCATGCTGATAACCCTCTCCAATGCTGCCAGACAGCGGTTCAGACGGCCAGCAGTTGAGGTTGAAATCCTGCTTCCTCTTCGATCAAAACCTGTTCGCCCTGCAAAATGCTGCGGTAAATCTCCTTCATTCTGCCGACCGGCAAACCCTCGGGAACGAAGCGGAGCACCGAGGCGGCCGCATACTCACGGCTCAGCTCAAAAGCCAGCCAACGGCGTCCTTCCGCCTCTGCCACCATGCCGGTGGTGTTGGAGCCGGCGAAGATATCCACCACCAAATCTCCGGGATCGGTGAGCAGGCGGATCGAACTGAAGGAAATCTACCTGCTAACTCCAAAACAGATCGAACCCTATTTTCAGAAATGGGCCAAAAAATGGTCCGACGATGGCAATAAAGACATCAACAACCCCAAGATTCCACTGACGTTTGTGCGGAATACGGGAAAATGCATCTATTCCCCCACCCAAACCGCATAAATCGTCTTCTTTTACCGCCAGTCGTCGCGGGCCTGGGAGAGCCCTTCGTTGACCACGTCGTCGAAGGTGGTGTGCTTCTTGATGAAGATCTCGCTGAAGGCCTTGTCCTGGCGCAGCAGCACGGCCTGCATGCGGACCAGCTCCAGCAGGGCCAGAAACGTTGCCACCAGGGCCCGCTCCGAGCGCGTGTTGCGCAACAGCTTGTGCAGGGCCACCGGCTTGTCTTCCATGGCCAGGCAGCGGGTCAGAAACTGGATCATCTGCCCGACGGTAACCGTGTCGTCCTTCAGATTGAAGGAGGGACGCTTGCGGACCCGCTCCAGTATGTCGCGGAAGACGCGCACCAGGTCGACCGTATCGGCGGCGATCTCCGGCTCGGTGCCCTCGGCGTCCTTGAACTCCTTGAAGCCCGGGTTGGACCAACTGGCCGCCTCCAGCATCTGCTTCTGCTGCAACATCTGGGCGGCGTTCTTGAAGCGCTCGTGCTCCAGCAGGCGCTCCACCAGTTCGCGGCGCGGATCCTCGGCGGCCTCGTCCGGGCCGCTGGGCGTGCGCGGCAACAGCATCTTGCTCTTGATATGGATGAGCAGCGAGGCAGTGTAGATGAACTCCCCCGCCACGTCCACGTCGGTGGACTTGAGCTGGTTCACGTAGGCCAGAAACTGAGCCGTGATCTTGGCGATGGGAATGTCGTAGATGTCGATGTCCTGCTTGCGGATCAAATCCAGCAGCAGGTCCAGCGGTCCGTCGTAGACCTGACCCACAAATACCGAGAAGGGCGACTGCTCGGCCTCCTCGTCGCGCGCTTTTTGCTTGAGCGCGGCCTTGTCGGCAGCCTTCTTATCAAAGGCCTTAGGCTCGGGAACGGGCTTCGAGGTCAGCACCAGATGAGGGCCGTTGTGTGCGCCGGAAACTTCCTGCTGGGCAGGTTCTTCACGCCCAGCGGGGGTGACTTCGGCGACGGCCTCCGCGGAAAGAGGGGCAGACGCAGCCTCGCCGACGGCAGTCTCCAGCAGCGTCTCGGCGATCTCGGGATTGTGCGGCTGATCGGTCAAGCGGCTTCTTCTTCCCTGTCTTCTCTCTGCCGAATTACCGGCAGACGGTCAAACCCATGGCGCTGTCCACCTGCTCCATGGTCTGGCGGGCGCGGGCGCGGGCGCGGATGGTGCCAGCGCGCAGAATCTCTTCCGCCTGGGCGGCACTGAAGCTGGCGCGGCGCTCCTGAATGGGGTTGACAATCTGCACCAGCCCGTCGGCGGCCCAGCCCTTGCACTCAATGCAGCCAATCCCGGCCGTGCGGCAGCCCTCGTAGACCTTGGCCAGCGTCTCCGGCGAAGAGAAGACTTTGTGCAGGTCGGCCACCGGGCACTTATCCGGATCGCCCACATCGGTGCGGCGAATACGCGCTGGATCGGTGACCATGGTCTTGAGCTTCTTGCGAATGCTGGCATCCGGATCGGTCAGCTCGATGGTGTTGCCATAGCTCTTGGACATCTTGCGCCCGTCGGTGCCGGGCAATTTCGGCGAGGGGGTCAACAGCGCCTGCGGCTCGGGCAAAATCTCCTGGCCCTTAAGCTTGTAGAACTGGTTGAAACGGCGGGAGACCTCACGGGTCAATTCAACGTGGGCAATCTGATCCTGACCCACCGGGATGAACTTCGGCTGGTAGATCAGAATATCGGCGGCCATCAGCAGCGGATAGCCAAGAAATCCGTAAGTGCTCAGATCCTTGCCAGTCAGATTCTCCTGCTGCTCTTTATAAGTAGGAACGCGCTCCAGCCAGCCCAGCGGCGTCACCATGGAAAAGAGCAGATGCAGCTTGGCGTGCTCCAGCACCTGGCTCTGCAAGAAAAGGACGCACTTTTCCGGATCCAGTCCGGAGCCCAGAAAGTCCAGCATGGCGTCGATGGTGTTGGGCGCGATGCGGCTGGTGTCGGCATAATCGGTGGTTAGCGCGTGCCAGTCGGCGATGAAGAAGTAGCACTCGTACTGGTCCTGCAGGTTGACCCAGTTGGCCAGGGCGCCCATATAGTTGCCCAGGTGGAGCTTGCCGGTGGGACGCATGCCGCTGAGTACACGAGGACGAGAGATTTCTGTCATGAGCCTGTTCGCTTCCGCCGTTGCGCTGAGCTTTCGCCGCCGCGCTGAGAATGGACCGCCCGGCGCAGCCAGGCGGCTGCTTCCATTGTAGCGGGCAGCGTGCCGGCGCGTCTGGCCGGGTTAGAGGCGATTCAAGATGGAGTAAGCCACAAAGTAGACCGGATGCAGCAGAACGCCCAGCACCATGCGGGCCACAAAAATGATGAGAAAGTAGCTCGCAATGCCGCCGATGCGGTCGAAGACCTGCACCGCGTTATAGGGCAGGAACTGGCGGAGAACGTGGCTGCCGTCCAGCGGGGGGATGGGAATCAGATTGAAGACGCAGAGCGTGAGATTGAGCTGCAAACCCAAATTGCAGAGCGTTTCAACGGTCTGCAGCGAGGTCGAGGGCGCAGCCATCGGCGGCATTTGCTTCTCATACAGGATGATCGCCACCAGCGCCAGAAAGAAAAGCAGAGCCAGCAGCAGGTTCGAGACCGGACCGGCCACGCTGACCAGCATATCGTCGCGCCGATAGTTGCGGAAGTTGCGGCTGATGACCGGAACCGGCTTGGCCCATCCGATAAGAAAGCGGCCGAAGGCGCCAAATCCAAAGAGCGGCCCAAAGATAATCAGTCCCGGCAGCAGCAGGGTGCCGATGGGGTCCACGTGGTCCATGGGATTGAGGGAAACCCGCCCCATCATGCGCGCCGTCTGATCGCCCAGCCGAGAGGCCGTCCAGGCGTGGGCGCACTCATGCACGGTGAGCGAAAAAAGAAGAAGAACGAACTCAAAAACGGCAATGACAAAATCGGGCTGCAAACGGAATCTCCCAGGTACTCGAAAGCTCAGGTTAGCACGGAAGCGCAAGGGGAGAAGCGGTTCTCCTGCCCGTTACGCTTTCCGCCCCAGATTATTGCGCCAGACGTGGCCGCCGCGCTCCAGCAGACGGTCGCTGCACTCCGGACCCCAGGTGCCGGCAAAGTAGTTGGGAAACACCTCCGGCGTTTTAGCGGCCCAGGCCTGGAGGATCGGCGTGAACAGCGACCAGTTGGTTTCCACCCCATCGCGGTGGCTGAAGAGCGTCTGCTCGCCCAGCATGGCGTCGAGCAGCAGGCGTTCGTAGCCATTGGCGCTGGATTTGCCAAAGGCGGCGGCATAGTCGAAGTCCATATTGACCGGGCAGACCGCCATGCCGGGCGTGGTCGGCACCTTGGCCCCGAAACGCAGCGCGATTCCCTCATCCGGCTGAATGCGGATGGTCAGCAGGTTGGGCTCAATGATGGGGCAGGCGGACTGCGTGGCGATGCGGTCGAAGATCAACAGCGGCGGCTGCTTGAACTGGATGCTGATCTCCGTGGCCCGCTTCTTCAGCCGCTTGCCGGCGCGCAGGTAAAAGGGAACGCCCGCCCAGCGCCAGTTCTCGACTGCCAGGCGAACGGCGGCATAGGTCTCGGTTCCGGATTCGGCGTTGACACGCTCCTCGTCGCGATAACCCACCACCCGCTGTCCCTCCACCAGTCCCGGACCGTACTGGCCGCGCACAGCGTTCTTCAGCGGAATAGGCGGAATGGCCTGCCAGACCTTGAGCTTCTCCCGGCGCACGCTTTCCGCCTCGAAGCTGGCCGGCGGCTCCATGGCCACAAAGCTCATCAGTTCCATCATGTGGTTCTGCACCACGTCGCGCAGGGCTCCGGCCTTCTCGTAGAAAGGGCCGCGCCCCTCTACGCCCAGGGTCTCGGCGGCCGTGATCTGCACGTGGTCGATGTAGTTGCGGTTCCAGATGGGCTCGAAGATGCCGTTAGCAAAGCGGAAGACCAAAATGTTCTGTACCGTCTCCTTGCCCAGATAGTGGTCGATGCGGAAGACCTGGCTCTCGTGGAAGACGGCATTGACCTTGTGGTTGAGTTCCCGTGCCGAATCCAGATCGTTGCCGAAGGGCTTTTCGATGATGATGCCGGTGTGGCCCTGTTGCGGCTGGGCCATGCCCTGCGCGCCCAGATTCTCCACGATGGGAGCAAAGTACTCTGGCGCGGTGGCCAGATAGAAGAGCCGGTTGCCGCCGATCTTGCGCGCCGCGGCGATGCGCCCCAGTTCGGCCTTCAGCGCCGCGTAGTCGCCCGGATCGTCGAACTTGAGCGGGAAGTACCCAATCCGGGAGACAAATCGCTCTAGCCGCGGGTCGTCGGCCTCGACATCGCTGAACTCCACAATCCCCGCGCGCATCTCGGCGGCAAATGCCTCGCCCAGCGGGCGCCGGGCCACGCCGACAATGGCAAACTCGACAGGTAGCAGGCCGAGTTGCTCCAGGTGAAAGAGCGCTGGCAGCAGCTTGCGCCGGGTCAGATCGCCGGAGGCGCCAAAGATCACCAGGATTCCCGCCTCGGGAATGCGCTCGCTGCCCTGCGGAAGATGAGATAGATCCTCGGGATTGACTCGAATCTGCGCTGTAGCCATCTTGCCTCCAAATTTCCTTTGCTGTGCGGAACCCGCCGCCAGCCCCGCCGGCTGGCTACACCAGCACATCCAGTGCATTCAAATCGAGCCGCAGTTGCTCGGCGCTTTCAAAGTGCAGAGCCTTCATCCCCACTCCGGCGGCGGCGGCGGTGTTCTCCTTGCGGTCGTCGATGAACAGGATGCGCTCCGCCGGACTGCACAGCAGATCCAGCGCTTTCTTGTAGATGCTCACATCCGGCTTGCGCAGGTTCAGATAGCAGGAGGTCAGCGTGATGCTGAAGTACTGCTGCAACCCAAACTGCCGGAAGCGATAGGACTGGGTCTCGCGCGGTTCGTTGTTGAGCGTGCCCAGCATATACCGATGGGATGCGGCAAGTTCCTGAAGGATTCCCAGGGCGCCGTTGGGCAGCAACTCGGAGCTGGAGCAGATGGCCTGAAAGAACTCCTCGCGGCTGAAGCTGCGCGGCTCATGGAAGACGGTCGAGTTCAGGTAGGTCTCCACCGGAACCACACCCCGCTCCCAGGCGCGGTAGGCCTCACGGTGGCGGGCCTCGAAGACCTCGCGGTCCAGTCCGAAGCGGTCCAGCACCTCGCCACGCTCGCGGCGGTCCCAGCCGTTGGTCAGCAACACTCCGCCCACGTCGAAGAGGATCACATCGAAGCGCAACATTCGAGCCTCTCGTGCAAGGTTGAAGAAAACTGAGGAGGAGCGCTACTGAAAACCCGCTGTGGTGGGCTTCCCACCACAGCAGATCGAATACGCCGGATGCAGCGATTCTATGCTTCTAGGCCTGGTCGGGCGCCCCGCCGCTGCTGCGATAACGCGCTTCGATGGACTGCAACTTGTTGAAACGGCGAATGAAGCGCTCCTCGTTGGCGCTGAATCGCGCGCCCAGAAAGGAGTCCACCACCTCGCAGGCCAGCGCCGAACCCACGATCCGCGCACCCAGCACCACAACATTCATATCGTCGTGCTCCACGCCCTGGTGAGCGGAGTAGGTGTCGTGACACATGCCGGCGCGAATGCCCGGCATCTTGTTGGCGGCCACACAAACCCCCACGCCGGAACCGCAAATCAGAATGCCCCGCTCGGCCTCGCCGCGCATCAGCGCCAGACCCACCCGCTCAGCGGCGTCGGGATAATCCGAGGGCTCGGTGTTGTAGACCCCCAGATCCACTAATTCATGGCCGGAACCCGCCAGATGCGCGCGTACCTCTTCCTTCAGTGGGAACCCCGCGTGGTCGGAACTGATAACGAGTTTCAAGGGAAAATCCTTTCAAAACAGGGATCAGGGATCAGGCGGCAGGATGGAAACCTTTCTGCCCTTGGATCAAGATCAGCCTCAAACGCTGGCGTGATAAAGGACCCTATGCGCTCAGCGTTGCTCGGATGATCCTGATCCCTGTTCCCTGCCTTTCTACTTCACCAGCTTCTTGGCGGTGGCGGCAATGTTGGCGGCGCTGAAGCCAAGTTCCGCCATTACCTTGGGACCGGGAGCCGAAGCGCCGAAGCGATCCAGTCCGATCACCTCGCCCTCCGAGCCCACATACTTCCACCAGCCCAGGCCACAGCCGGCCTCGATGGCCACCTTGGCCACGCCCGGCAGCAGCACCGATGCCTTGTACGCGGCCGTCTGCTCCTCGAAGAGTTCGACCGAGGGGAAGCTGACCACGCGGGCGCGAATACCCTCGGCGGCCAGCAGTTTGGCGGCTTCCAGGGCCGGCCACAACTCGGACCCGGCGCCCAGCAACACCACCTGCGGGTTTTCGACATCCTCAATCACATAGGCTCCCTTGCTCACGCCACCGTACACATCGATCTTCGCGGCGTCGAGCACGGGGAGATTCTGGCGCGTCAGGGCGAAGAAGCAGGGCTTCTTGCGCTCCATGGCCAAACGCCAGGACGCGGCGGTTTCGTTGGCGTCGGCGGGACGGAAGTCGGTGAGCCCTGGAATCGCGCGCAGGCCGATCAACTGCTCGATGGGCTGATGGGTGGGGCCGTCTTCGCCCAGGGCGATGGTGTCGTGGGTAAAGACAAAGATCGAGTGCACCTGCATCAGCGCCGCCAGTCGCAGTGCCGGCTTCAGGTAGTCGGAGAAGACGAAGAAGGTCGAGCCGAAGGGAATCACGCCCCCGTGGGCAGCCATTCCGTTGACTGCCGCGCCCATGCCGAACTCGCGCACGCCGAAGAAGATGTTGCGGCCCGCGGGGTCCAGACGGAAGTCCGCGCCGGGCTTGAAGATCGTCTTGGTGGAGGCGGTCAGGTCGGCGGCTCCGCCGATCAGTTCCGGCACCGCCGCGCCCAGGGCGTTCAGAATGACGCCGCCAGCGTTGCGGGTGGCCTCGGCCTTACCTACCGGGAAGGTGGGAATCGCCTTCTCCCAGCCGGCCTTCAACTCGCCCTTCTGCACGCGCTCGTACTCCGCGGCCAGCTCAGGATGAGCGGTGGCATAGGCGGCAAAGAGCTTGGTCCACGCAGCTTCCAGCTCCGCGCCCCGCGAAACCGCAGTGCGCCAGTTGGCCTGCGCCGCCTCGGGAACGTTAAAGCTCTGGTCTTCGGGGAAACCGAAGAACTTCTTGGTGGCGGCCACATCAGCCGCACCCAGCGGCTCGCCGTGCGACTTGTTGGAGCCCGCCTTGGGGCTGCCGTAGCCGATAACGGTACGCACCGCGATGAAAGAGGGCTTGGAGGTCTCCGCCTTGGCCGCAACAATGGCTGCTTCGATGGCCGCTAGGTCGTTGCCGTCGGCCACCCGCTGCACATGCCAGCCGTAAGCCTCGAAGCGCTTCAGCGCATCCTCGTGATAGCTCAGGCTGGTGGGGCCGTCCAGCGAGATCAGATTGTCGTCGTAGAGCACTACCAGCTTGCCCAGGCCCAGGGTTCCGGCCAGCGCGGCAGCCTCGTGCGAGACGCCTTCCATCAAATCGCCGTCACCCACCAACGTATAAGTGGTGTGGTCCACCACCTCGAAGCCGGGGCGGTTATAGACCGCTGCCAGATGCTTCTCGGCGATCGCCATACCCACCGCCATGGCCACACCCTGGCCCAGAGGACCGGTGGTAGCTTCTACGCCGTCGGTATCGCCCCGCTCCGGGTGGCCGGGAGTGTGCGATCCCCACTGCCGGAAGCTCTTCAAATCCTCCAGCGAAACCTTGTAGCCGGCCAGATGCAGCGTCGAATAAAGCAGCGAGGAGGCGTGGCCGTTGGAGAGAACAAAGCGGTCGCGGTCCGACCACTTGGAGTGGCCAGGATTGTGCTTCATCAGTTTATGGAAGAGCAGGTAGGCGATCGGTGCACAGCCCAGCGGAGCGCCGGGGTGGCCACTATTGGCCTTTTCCACTGTGTCGACGGCAAGCAGCCGGAGGGTGTCAATGGAGAACTGGTCGAGAGAGTGTTCCGCGGGGCTGGTGGTCATAAATGTCTTTGCAATGTCCTTTCGAGGGAGGTGCAGCCGCTCCGGGTAAATCGATTTCACGGGATCGCCGACTGCGGCGCGCCTGCCAGCGGCAAACCTTCACGTCCATTGTAGCGGAGACCGGCCTGGCTCTCCGCCTTATGCATCCGTGTTATCGTTCCCCACCTTCCCGTTTGCGGCGGGATAAACGTTATTGCAAATCCCACAACCTCCGCCGCTGCCAGTCGATTTCCGCCCGTCGTCGGGCAGTGGACGGACCGGTGCACCCTTTCAGGTGCATTCCTGGCCTTTCCAGAGAGCCTCCGCCAGCGGCCATTGCAACACTCCGCTCCCGGCGCCGCGAAAGTTTCCCGCACCCTTGCTCCCCCTTGCGGCATCCATGCTTAGGACGGACCATTCGCACCTCCGCCACAGTTTCCGCTTCTCTCCGTACCTTCCGGCGGGCAAAGTTTCCCCTTCGCCTTCAGGCCGGCTCAACCGCAGTACGACCACCGAACGAGGAGTTTCCCAATGGCTTACGAACTCGCACCCCTCCCCTACGATTACGCGGCACTCGAACCCTATATTGACGCCGAGACCATGCACCTGCACCACGACAAGCACCACCAGACCTACGTGAACAACATCAACGGCCTGCTGGCCAATCATCCCGATCTGGCCGCCAAGCCCATCGATGACCTGGTGCGCGATATCGCCCAGGTTCCCGAGGAGATTCGCACCGCGGTGCGCAATCAGGCCGGCGGCGTCGCCAACCACAATGGATTCTGGCATCTCATGGGCCCGGCCGGCGCGGCAGGCGTGGGTGGCGCTCCTACCGGCGCTATCGTCGAGCAGATTGCCAAGGATTTCGGCGATTTTGAAAGCTTCAAAAAGCTCTTCAACGAGGCCACGGCGAAGCAATTTGGTTCCGGCTGGGGATGGCTGATCTACGTCGACGGCAAGCTGAAGATCGTCACCACCTCGAACCAGGACTCGCCCCTCTCGCAGGGCCACTATCCCATCCTCTTCAATGACGTCTGGGAGCACGCCTACTACCTCAAGTACCAGAACCGCCGCCCCGACTATCTGGCCGCCTGGTGGAACGTGGTCAGTTGGGCGGAGATCAACCGCCGCTTCGCCATCGCCAAAGGCTAGTTGTTAGGGCCTGTTCACACTACCCCGGCGGGTGGCGCTGCTGGCGAAAATCGGGCCAGACAAGGCGGAGGCTGAAGGCTTTGGTGGCTCCAAAGTCGAGGCCGACAACGCCGTCTGGCCCGATTTTCGCCGCAGCCCGAAGGGACGGGGCAATTTTCCCCATCTCTTCGTCCATCGTCGCTAGAATACGCCCGGTATCCGTCGCTCCTCACTCCTCGATCTGGTGAAACTTGGCTCCCGTCGCCGCCCACCGGGGTAGTGTGAACTGGCCCTATTAATTGGTGGTCAGTTTTTCTGACCAGCCACCGAACTGGGTGCCCCGCCCTCGCCGCGCTGTTGTTTTTCTGGCTAGGGTGGGGTGTCTATCCATCAAGAGAAATACTCTAATGCGCGGACTCCTGTGCCTCCGGAGTCGGTTTGCTCTCCACTTTACTGCTCACTTCCTGCACGGTAATTGACATCTCTTGTGTTCCCGGGACAAGCTCCAGCCCCAGACTCTTCCTGAGAACAGCGTTCAGGCTATCTACGCCTTCCCCGTCAACCTTGAATCGGGCATCGAAAGCACCGTCAATGCCGGTCTGGTTGATCACCGGGTTCTCCAGCCCGGTGGCTAGTATCCAGGCCAGATCATCCATCGTCCCGTTCATCAGTATGTAGATTCCATGCCAGTAGCCTCGCTTCACCTTACGTGTCGAAGCCGATGGACTGAGCAGATTCTTGCTCGCGCCGGTTGCCCGAAGAATGTACGCGGGTTTGTTGAATGTCTTCGACTCAACCTGCAAACGCAGTCCGGAGAGGATGGCTTGCTGGATGACCGAAGTGATGGTGGAATTGGGCACATCGACGAAATTCATGCGCAGGTCGTAACGCTCATCCGGCAGTTTCCCATTCAGGAAGTATCGCTCGTGGAAAGCTTCGAAATAGTCTGTCAGAAGACCGTCCGCATCGACTGCAAGGCTGTCGGAGCCGGTGGGCGGGTGGTTTATTCGGGACGCCTTTGCGTCGGGCGCGGCTTTGCTGAAAGAGACGGCAAATAGAGGCAGGGTTGCAGCATCCATAGCGGTTGAACGGTCCGATGAGATGGTCTCCGATACAGGCATGAAGGTGACACTTTTTCCTTCCGCCACGGCCTGCAAATCGGCGGCGCTCACCGATTCGATTTCGGTCGCCGCGACGATCCTGCCGTTTCCATCGATGATGATGCTCGTCGGTCTGGACTTGATTCCATACCATGCCATGATCCCGCCGGTACTATCGACTCCAACCCACCCTGCCATCTTCTTTTTGGTCAGAAATGTCTGCACAGCCTTCAGATCCTCGTCGTCTATGGAGATGAACTGGAACCTGGCTGGGTCGAGAGATTCGACCAGTTGGTTAAGGTGGGGAAGGCTCGCCACGCAGGGAGAGCACCAGGTGGCCCAGAACTCCAGCACCACAACCTTGCCCTTCAGTCCGGCCCAGTCCGCTTTGGCTCCCGCAGGCGCCTGCAACAGAGTCAGAGAGTCCAGCGGTGGGGCTGGCGTGCCCTTCTCGGGGTGTGCCCACAGCAAACTCGATCCCAAAAGAACCGCAAAAAGAACCGCCAGACCATTGCGAGGGATGGCTTGAACGCGTGCAAAAGCAAAGTTTGAGTGCATCTTTCCTCCGGAGAATGAGTCCTGGACATCATACGGCCGGCAACCTGTCGTGCATTCTCGTCAAAAGTCCGGGAGCGTTCTTTCCATTGGGTCGGAGGATGTTATCTTGACGGCTTTATCCAGCATTCATCTTTCAACACCCGACCATTGGTCGGCGAATTCGCACAGTTCATCCCGAAAGTCGACCATTCGTCCGGAAGTGGGCGCATTTTGGTCAGCGTCGCGCTACCTTTTTCTCAGAGCACAATGCTGCTCGGGAGAGGGACCAATGAATACAAGCGATGCACTGGTTCGCGTCGAAGCGGTCAGCCGGCGATTTGCCCTGGACACCGGTCCGGGTCGCCATGCCGGCGGTGCCTTCGTCAGCGCACTCAGCAACGTCAGCCTGACGGCGCAGCCCGGCGAGTTTCTCGCCATCTCGGGGCCCAGCGGCAGCGGCAAATCCACCCTGCTCAATCTGATCGGCTGTATTGATCGGCCCACCGCTGGGCGCATCTTCATAGCCGGCGTAGACACCTCGGCGCTCAAGCCCCAGGGACAATCCGCGCTGCGCCGGGAAAAGATCGGTTTTGTCTTTCAGACCTTCAATCTGATTCCCGTATTCACCGCGGCGGAGAATGTCGAGTACCCCCTGCTGATTCAGGGCGTCAGCGCCGGCGAGCGCCGCCTCCGCGTGGCCGATGCCCTGGAGAACGTCGGCCTCTCCGCCCGCGCGCATCATCGTCCCGATCTCCTCAGCGGAGGCGAGCGGCAGCGCGTGGCCGTGGCTCGCGCCATTGTTCACCGCCCCGAACTGGTGCTGGCCGACGAGCCCACCGCCAACCTGGACACCCACAACGCTACCCAATTGATCGACCTCATGCGCGACCTCAACCGGCGGCTGGGTCTGACCTTTCTCTTCTCCACCCATGACGCCCGCCTGCTCGAGCACACCCCGCGCATCGTCCGGCTGTGCGACGGCCAAGTCGTCTCCGACACCATGGAAGAAAACCCCGCTCCCCTGGCGGCGCAAGGAGGCTATCGTGGCTAAGTTCCTGTTGTTGGCTTTTCGCAATGTCTTCCGCAACCGCCGCCGCACCCTGATGACCCTGCTGATGGTGGGCGGTGGCGTGGCCGGCCTGCTGCTGGCCGGGGGCTACTTCGCTTTCATGATCGACGGCTTGCGCGAAAGCACCATCCGCGATGGCCTGGGTCACTTGCAGATCTTCACCGCCGAGCACTTCCGCCGCGACGAGGTGCGCGTGCTCGACACCGGCATCGACAACTGGCGGCAGGTGGCGGCCAACGTGAAGAGCGCTCCCCATGTGCGCGGTGTGGCACCGCGCATCGAGTTCTACGGCATGGTCTCGAATGGCGCCAAATCTTCGGTCTTCATGGGCAATGCCGTCGATCCCGCCGCCGAAAGCGGGCTGGGATTCACCCCCCGCTTGGTGCAAGGCAGCGACCTGAGCACCAAGCCCGGCGCGGATGTCGAAGCGCTGATTGGCACCGGCCTGGCCAAGTCGATGAATGTCAAAGTCGGCGACGGGCTGACCCTGCTGGCCGTAACCTCCGATGGCGCGCTCAACGGCGTCGATGTGCAGATTGCCGGCATTGTGCGCACCGGGGTGGCCGAACTCGACGCCCGCTATCTGCGCATTGCCCTGCCCGCCGCGCAGCGGCTGCTGCAAAGCGACCGCATCACCAATCTGGTGGTGGGCCTGGACGCAACTGCCAATACCGACATCGTCTACGGCGAGCTGAATCCCCGCCTGCAGGGGCTGCCGCAGCAGATGGAATTGAAGAAGTGGATCGACCTGGCCAACTACTACAAACAGGTGCGCAACCTCTTCAACGGCATCTTCCTCTTCATGGGGGTGATTGTCTTCTTCATGGTGCTCATGTCCAGCGTGAACACGCTGCTGATGTCGCTCTTCGAACGCACCCGGGAGATCGGCACCATGCTGGCCATGGGTACGCCGCGCTTGTGGATTGTGCTGCTCTTCATCTGCGAGGCGGGGATTCTGGGTGCCCTGGGCGCGGTTTTAGGCGTAGCCGCCGGCAACCTGCTGGGGGTGGTGCTGAACTCCTCCGGTCTGCATATGCCCCCCCCGCCGGGCTACACGGTGGCGATTCCCTTCCAGATTCACTTTGTTCCCGCGGAGATGATCGGGGCGTCGCTGTTGGTGATCGTCTCCCTGGCCCTGGCGTCGATCTTTCCCGCGGTGCGCGCATCGCGGCTGCAAATTGCGGAGGCACTCGCCCATGTCTAACATCAACGGAGTTTTGCGTTCCTTGCTGCTGCTCTTCATAGTGGCCTTTCTCGCTGTCTGCGCGCTGGTTTGCCGTGCCGCGCCGCCCGCCGCGCCCGACGCTATGGAGTTGCTCAAACGTTCCGACAGCTATCGCAACGGTTGGCCCGCCTATGTGCTTCGGGTCAAGATCACCAACTTCGAGAACGGCAAGCCGGATGAAGAGAGTCTCTACGAGGTCTCGCAAAAGGGCACCGAGAAGACCTTTGTGGAGTTCCTCAGCCCCCGCGACAAGGGCCGCCACATGCTGATGCTGGGCGACGATATGTGGGTTTACCTGCCTGACACCAGCCGCCCGGTGCGCATTACCCCGCTGGAACGGCTCACCGGCGACGCCTCCAACGGCGACGTGGCCCGCACCAACTTCGCCGTCGACTATACCCCGGTATATCTGCGCACCGAGAAGGTAGGCACGGAGAACTGCTACGTGCTGGAGCTGACCGCCAAGCGCAAGGGTTCGACCTACCAGCGCGTACTCTACTGGCTGCGTACCGAGGACGCGCGGCCGATGCGGGCAGAGTTCTATCTGACCTCCGGCAAGCACATCAAGTCGGCCACCTTCGACGAATACCTCACGGTGGACGGCAAGCCGCAGCTTCACCGCCTCACCCTCTACGACGAGATTCGCCACAACTCCCACAGCGTGCTGGAGTACAGCAACATCGCGCCGCGCCAGTTGCCCGACAAGCTCTTCTACCAGGGCCGCACCGACCGCTTCAATTGATCTATAACAACCGCAAATCGCTCCATGCATCCGGGACGCACGCCATGCACCTTCGTTTTCTCATTCCGGTTCTTCTTGCCGCCGCCACCATCGCTGCGGCGGCGCAAGAAGATGCGTCGCCGCAGCCTTTACCCGCGGAGCGCAGCTATGAGGTCCGCTCTGCCTTCGCCGTCATCGACGACGCCACCATCGACAGCAACCTGCACCCGCCACTGCCGACGGCGGCAAGCCAGATACTCAGTAGTCCATTTGTAAACTTGCTGCAGAATCAGTTGCTCCTGGAGCCTTCTCTCTCCCTCCGCTACCGCCAGCGCTGGAGCTTGGCCGCCAGCGCGGTCGCCTTGGCCGAGAGCTTTCACGGGCTTTCTACCGCGGATTTCAACCTTCCCCCGGGAGACACCGCAGCTTCCAGTGCTTTGCAAGCCTCCCTGGAGCCCTACACCGGAACTCGCACTCAGTTGCGGGTGAAGGAGGCCTATGCCGGACTCTCCGCCGGGGACTTCGACTTCACCCTGGGCCGGCGCATGGTGCGCTGGGGCACGGGCTACGCCTTCACCGCCGCCGGCGTCCTCGATCCGCCGCGCAACCCCACCAACCCCAGCGACCGCCTCAATCTGAACGTGGGCCGGGACATGCTGAAGGCCGATTACGTGCATGGGCAGCAGGCGCTGCAACTGGCATGGTCAACCGCCGCGCTGGACTCCTGCCAGAGCAATCTGCACGACACCACCGCTTTCCGGTATAACGTCCTGGTGCATGGATTCGACACTTCCCTGATCGCCAGCCACGACCGCGGCAGCACTTCCGAGGGTGCTCTGACCTTCACTCGAGTTCTGGGGCAGGCATGGGAGGTTCACGGAGAAGCTGCCTGGCGGGAGCAGGCCGCACTGTTGCTGGGGGCCAAATTTTCCACCGCATCGGGTGTCGGCTTCATCGCCGAGTTCTATACGCCACCCAATACCGCCTACTTCAACCCCGGGGCGGTCTCGCCGCTGGCTGGCCGCCCGCATTACGCCTTCTTCTACGTGAGTAAATCGCGGCTGCGCGAACTGCCGGGCTGGAAGGAATGGGATCTGGACGCTTACATTGTCGCCAACCTCGATGACCACAGCTCCACCACCGCCTGCGACGTCACACGCCGCTTCGGCAATCATTTCTCCACTTACCTCCATGGAGAATTCCCCACCGGCGGCAAGACCTCCGAGTACGGAGCGACACCGTACACCAATGCGACATCCATAGGAGTTCGATTCCAGCTATGACCTGCGACTTCGATTCATCCACGGCGAGACCACCCGCGGCCACGCGAATGCGAACGATACTGCGCAACGTCCTTTTGCGCCTGCTCTGGATTGTGCCCGGCGTAGCCATCGTCTGCCTGGCCATCTTTTTGTCGGTCGGCCGAACCAAGCTCTCGGAAAGCCTCGGCGAGCTGATGGTGACATTGGTGTACTCCGGACTGATCGGCCCTTCCGCCGCCGCACTTCTGGTCCTGATCTCCCATCGCGTGCCGGAGAAGCGTCTCTTTCTTTTGCTGCTGCTGGACGCAATCGCTCTCTTGGGCGCCGCCACCATCGGCGTATTGGCCGGCAGCCTATTGTTGCAGCGGATCGGCATCTTTGCTTACGGCCATTTTTGGTCCAGCTTCTGGGAAGCCTGGCCCTTCAGCATCGTCATCACGCTCATGGTCGGCTTGAGCGTAACCACCTTCGAGACCATGCGCTTCAAGCTGCAAGCCGCCACCCTGGAATTGCGCACCCGCCAGATGGAGCAGGAGCGCGCCTATAAGCTGCTGGCCGAGGCCCAACTCGCCTCCCTGGAGTCGCGCATCCATCCCCATTTCCTCTTTAATACCCTCAACTCGATTGCTGCGCTGATCCCCTCCAACCCGCTGAAGGCGGAGGACACGGTGGGCAAGCTGGCCTCCCTGCTGCGCTTCTCGCTGACGTGCAGCCAGTGCGGAACCGTTCCTCTGCGCGAGGAGCTGAAGATCGTGCGCGACTATCTGGAGATCGAAAAGACCCGCTTTGGCCCTCGCCTGCGCTATGAAATCGCGGTGCCGGAAGGTCTGAACCAGGCCCAGGTGCCGCCGTTGGCCCTGCAATCCCTGGTCGAAAACGCGGTCAAGCACGTCGTCTCCCGACGCACCGAGGGCGCGACCATTCTGGTGAAGGGAGAGATGCTGACAGCAGGCGCGGATGCATCCACCAGCGGGGAGGGGGGCTTTCGCCTGGAAGTGATCGACGACGGCCCCGGCTTTTCGCTCGAGGCGCTCACCGCCGAGCATGGCCTGGGTAATCTGCAGGCCCGCTTGGAACTGCTCTTCGGCCCCGAGTGCCGTCTGGAAGTCGCGCGCCAAGACGGCAAGACCTCGGTCCGGCTCTCCTTTCCCGCCTGCATCCTCACCCCTCGGAGCTGACCATGGAAATCCCCGCGCTGCGCGCCTATCTGGTAGACGATGAGCCACTGGCTATCGAGCGCCTCACCCGCCTGCTCGGCGGGTTCGAAAACATTTGCATCGTTGGCAGCGCCACCGATCCCGCGCAAGCTCTGGCTACGCTCTCCGGCCTGGAGAAAGAAGCTGTGGACGTGCTCTTTCTGGATATTCAGATGCCCGGGATGAATGGCTTCGAGTTGCTGGCGCGGCTGCCGGCGCAGCCCTTCGTGGTCTTCACCACCGCCTTCGACGAGTACGCCCTGCGCGCCTTCCAGGTCAACTCCATCGACTATCTGCTCAAGCCCATTGAAATCGAGCAGTTGCAGCGCGCCCTGGACAAACTCGGGCGGCTGCGGCCCGCACCCCGGGCACCCTGGCAGAGCGATCCACACCTGCCTGCGCTGCTGATCGAGATGGCCGCCTCGCTGCGCGGCGAGCGCCCGGCTTACCCCCGCCGCATCGCCTGCCGCGTGGGCGAGCGCATCACCTTTCTCGATCTGGACTCCGTCACCCATTTCCTGGCCCACGATAAGCTCACCTACGCGCTGGTCAACGGCCGCCAGCACATGGTCGACTCCAGCATCCTGGAACTCGAAGAGCGCCTCGATCCAACCCGGTTTTTGCGCGTACACCGCTCCGTGCTGGTCAATGTGGACTGGATTCAGGAACTCGATACCTGGTTTGCCGGCAAGATGGTGCTGATTCTTCGCGACCCCCCGCACACCCAGATTCCCGTGGCGCGAGACCGCGTCCGAACGCTCAAAGACCGTATGGGAATCTGACCGTCCCCCTGCAACCGTCCGCTCCGCCTCAGGCACGTCGAGTGTCCACGCTCCATCCCTGCCGCGTTCTGTGCGCAAAGGGCCACAGACTCATCGCGTTCTTCGTCGCAGGGATCAGAGCGCTGTTGCTTTTGCTGTTTGGGGCAAAGATCAGGGCGCGGAGAAAAGAGCCGCCTCGGCCCACAGCAACGCGTCCTCGTAACACTGCACCAGAGTCGCCTGGTTCAATCCCTGCGACTGGGCCAGACAATCGCATTGCTTCCAGTCGCCGAGTTCGTGGCACTCCAGCCAGTTCAGCAAGGCGCGCTCTGGGACCGGCTTGCCCTGCAACGCCTCGCGGATGGGGTCGCGAAGAGGCAGCGCCGGGGCCAATTCGTCCATGGAGAGCCGCAGCATGGCCGGCAGCAGGCTCAACATGCCCAACAGATACTGCTCGTTGGAGGATTGCCCGCAGAAGTTGGCGGCCAATTCGCAGAAGCGCCCGCGCACAAACGACATGCGCAGCACCTCGGTGGGCTGACTGGCATTCAGCTCGCTGGTAATAGCCAGCGTGGCGATCCGGCGGAAGGCGTCTTCACCCACCGCAACCAGAGCCGTTTCAATCGAAGAAACCTCCTGACGCATGGCGAAGATGGGCGAGTTGACCAGCCGCAGCAAACGATAGGTCAGCGAGGCATCGCGCTTGACCAGCTTGCTCAGCTTGTGCAGTTCCAGGGGGTTCTTCTGCAACAGTTGCAGGATCTGGATGTAGAACAGGCTGTTGGGGGGAATCTTCTGGCTCTTGATCAGTACCGGGCGACAGAAGAAGTAACCCTGAAAAAGGGTGAACCCTTCACTGCGCGCCTGCTGGTACTCCTGCTGCGTCTCGATCTTTTCCGCCAGCATGGCGATGGCTCTTTTGCCCAGATTGTTCATCAGACGCTCGCGCTCTCGAACGTCGGTCAGAACAAAGTCCACCTTGATGTAGTCGGCCAACTCGACCAGGGGCTCGAACTTCGGCTCCCAGACAAAATCGTCTAGCGCCAGCCGGTAGCCGGCTATCTTGAGCTCGCGACAGGCTTCGATCAGGGCCGGAGTCGGTTCCAGCGTCTCCAGAATCTCCAGCACCGTCATGCTGGGGGGGAGAACGTCTACCAACTGCCCGGTCAACGACTCCATCGTGCAGTTGATAAAGGCGGGCAGGCCGCCAGTCAGCTTCTCCAGGCCAAACAGCACGGAATTGTCCAGCATGGTGCGGGTGGCCAGGTTGCCGTCCCCGCTGAATCCCGTTTCTGGGCCGCTGCGAAACAGCAATTCGTATCCATGCAGCCGGTTGCGCAGGTCGAGTATAGGTTGCCGCGCCACGTAGCGCACTCCCATCGTACCGGCGCCCGCTCCAACTCCGGCGCCTGTGGACGCTACGCTTGTCGCCATCGCTATTCCCCCACCCCTTGTTATCGGATGCTGGGGGTGCAACTTGAGGACTATCTTCTCTCTTTGGGCGAATGCATCCTGGATTGGTCCAAATCTGCCCATGGGGAAAAACGCCGCTGCCGGAAAGTCACTGCCAGAGCCACGCCAGAGAAAGGCCGCAGGATCGTGGGGGAGCTTTCAACCCCCTCGACCGCTTTCCGCTGCTGGCAGCAGAGACCCGTCCTTGACCAGCCTCTGCCGACCCCGCCCTCAACTGCCCAATTGAATGGTGACCAGATCCTTGGCCGCCGGATCGATGCCGGGGTGGGTCAGCATGGTCTGCGGGGTGCGCCAGTGGTCGATGTAGCTGATCTGATGGACACAACTGATAGTACAGTGAGGCGAGCAGCTTTTGGCGGTGAGAAACTCCCGCTTGACATCGGCAATGGCGTACGCCGCCAGGGGTGTGCCGGGAAAGCCGCGCTGCTGCGAGCAATAGTGCACCAGCCCATCCTCGCAGATGTAGAGATAGCGGGCCCCCGCGCGGCAACGCCACACATTCGGCTGGCCTTGCGCGATGGCCGCCTGGAACTTGTTGAAGCGCGAGTAGTTCTTCTTCTTCCAGCCGCGCATCTCGAAGTACACTTTGGCCTCATTGGGCTGGAGCGGCTTGAGCTGCCCGCTGCCATCGTGGATGATCCCAATCGTGGAAGTAAATCCAAGCGCCGTAGCCCGGCGACCTACCACCAGCGCGTCGTTGGGCTCCTTGATGCCGCCGCCCACCACGGAATTGATGTTCACGTGGAACTCGGCGTACTGGGCCAGCATCTCCAGCTTCTTGTCCAGCACCTTGAGGCTCTTCATCGAGACCTCGTCGGGCTCCAGATTGTCGATGGAAATCTGCATGTGGTCCAGGCCGGCGCGGTTGAGACGCTCGATTCGCTCCCGGTTCAGCAGGTAGCCGTTGGTAATCATGCCGGCCAGCGCCCCGTTGCGGCGAATGGCGCGGATCACCCCATCCAGTTCGGGATGGGTCAGCGGCTCGCCGCCGCTGATGGTGATGACGCTGGTGCCCAGCCTGCCCAGATGGTCGATCCGCCGCTCCATCTCTTCCAGCGGCACCGGCGGCGAAACCTTGTCGTACTCATTGCAGTAACCGCAGGAGAGGTTGCAGAAGCGCATGGGCACAATCTGCGCCATTACCGGGTGGCCGGTATGCGCCAGGGCGCGGGCCACCATCAGAACTTCGCGCACTTTGCGCGTTGCCGCCTTCCAGCGTCCGCGCAGCGTAGATCTCCGGGGAATAGCCATCTCTTCCATTCAATCACATCCTGCGCGCTGCTCCCATGGTTGAATTTCCCCTCCCCGCAGCCAGCGGCGATCCGTCCATCTCCACCTTCTCGCCTCGAGTGGCGGTCCCGGCATTCCAGCTTTCCGCCGTCGAACCTGCGCCCCGGCGCTGGCCTGGATTCCTGCATAAATCCGCGGCTTCGGCTGTTGGGAATGAGTGCAAGCCTGGTTCCAGCTCGAAGATTCCGTTCGTTTGCAGAAAATTCAGGGTCTACCGATGCGCTATATTGTCCGGGGTGGCCGTTTTCCCTCGCAGCCCGAAGGAGATCTCTCCATGGAAGATCCGGATGTCCAGATTCAATGGGCAAAGATCAAAACAATTCTGATTCTTGCCGCCATCCTTGTCGTGCTGATTCTGATCGCCCTGCACGGCCCACGGCTGTGGAAGACGCACAGCGCGGAACAGCTCTTTCGCTCCTACAACCAGGCTTTGGTAAACAAGGACTATGCCGCCGCCTACGATCTGCTGGCCACCGAAACCCGCGCCGCCGGCAGCCTGGAGGGCTTCATCCAGGTGCAGCAGAGCCTGATCGACAAGCACGGCGAGATGCACGGTTTCGAGGAAAAGTCGATCGACACCCACCTGCAGGATTCCACCATGATCGCCATCCATGCCTCCCTGATCTGCGAGAAGGGCCAAGTGCCCTACGTCTTCCTGCTCAGGAAAAAGTATTTGTTCTGGGTGGTCTACGGAGCCATCGAAGAATAAGCCTGAATCTGGCAGTCTTTTGCCGATTCGGCCCTCGTTATTCAAATGGCCTCTTTCATGCCAACAAACTGCCATCCTGAGCAAAGCCAAGGATCTGTATTTCCGCCGTCACCCGGTGGAAAAGAAGATGCCGCACATCCTTTGCTGCGCGCACGGATGATAATCGCATGCTCATGAAACATTCGTCCTTTCGGTCGAGGCCTCGGCCAGCGATCACTCCGCGACATTTACTGATCCGGCCAGAAAGCTATGCGATAAATAGGGGTGACCCACCCTCGCCACGCTGTTGTTTTTGCAGCTAGTGGTATGTCTCATGCAGATGGTCATTTATCCGTTTTGAAGGGTACGGGCTTTTGAAGGGTACGGGCTTTAGCCCGTACATAAAGCCTGCAAAATCAAGACGGCTTTAGCCACTGAGGGAATC